>Ga0233413_10000059_pt1 | contig 55788 bp, 62 predicted proteins | sample Na_anoxic_6_MG_FD_189019 | JGI IMG/M metagenome (GOLD analysis project Ga0233413, IMG submission 189019) | Seawater microbial communities from Saanich Inlet, British Columbia, Canada - Na_anoxic_6_MG | ecosystem: Environmental > Aquatic > Marine > Inlet | place: Canada: British Columbia...
GGTCTGTCGCTTCATAAAAAGGAACAGCGTCTAATAAATTAGCTGTCATAGATTTACCAGCAGATGATGTACCATCTATTAATATAGCAACCTTATCAGATGTTTGCTCAGTTAAAACCCTTATATTGGCTTCTTTGATTAATTGTCTCTTTAGTTTTTCTATTCTACCCATATTATCTTTTTATTATAAATATGTAGGCAAAAAAATAAGGTCAGAAGACCTTATATATTTTTAGGTTAAAAATTTGTCCCACCTTTTTATAGGTTTGTATTTTATTTTTCTTTTGGTTTTGGTTCGGAACCCATTTGTGGTATATCGATATTACCAGACATTTCTTCTGACCAATTACTCCATGAAAGTTTGGGGTCTGCTTTAATACGGTCTCTTACGGAATTCTTTATGAATTCCTTGATTTTCCCACCCTCAAGACTCATCTCCTCTTGTGTGTACTCTAAAGTAGATAACCATTTTAAAAACTCTGATTCTGCCTTACTTTTTAATTTCTCGTTAAATACGATATATAACGCTTCATCAACCTTACTATCAAAATTTAATTCCATAGGGCCAAATCTAGGTTTTGAATCACCTGGTATTGGTGATTTGTTACTGTGAACACTTTCAATTAGAAGATTCTTTTTTATTTGTAATTCTGTTTCGGTTAACCTAGGAGATTCTAACCTCTCCATCATTAACTTCATTTCTTTTATTTGTTTCGTTTGTTTTTCTATAAGTCCCATAATCATTTAATTTTATTTAATTTTATTTAAACATTTTTCTACAAGCCGCCCCTAGTTTACTATCATTAGAGTTATCTTTAGCCATATCTTTTAACTTTTGTGTACAATTATCATCTTGTTTGATTAATTGTCTACACTTAGCCCCTAAATCAGCGTCATTAGGTAATCCTTTAGCTAATTTATTAATTGTTGCTTTGTTTGCTTTTGCGTTAACAGCAACAGTCTCATTTAAAGATTCTTTCCCTTTAAGTTTGTTGAACATTCTTTTAAATGATTCATCACTACTTTCAGTTATGTTTTTTTTAGTGGTTGTTGAATCTGAAGATTTAAATTCCCATAGATGTCTCATCTTGTTAATACTTTCATTAACAATACTCACATTTTTTTCATGGGTAACAATAACCTCACCATCTTCAGCTCCCTCCCATACTAATCTATAAGAGTTTTGACCATCAGTTATAGAAAATACCGTTTCGTCAACTCTAACTCTAGAGGGTAATCTATCAACTAATTTAATAATCTGTTTTTTATTTTTAATAGTTCCTTTAACTTTAAAAATATTTTCCTTTCCAATATCTGAATAACCTTCACGTAAATCACTAGACTTAGATGTTTTACCCTTTAAATAATTTTGAGCGTCTTCTTTTTCTGGCCCATTTAAACCAGAAATATAGTCATTTATGGCCTTCCTATTACCATCTTTTAACCAACCATCAATAAGTTCTCTGTGATTAGGTATATCTTCAAAATCGTCACCAAACATACCTTCGTTGATTGGTTTATCTGTTACCCTTACTTTTGGTGTGTAGTGGTATTCGTCTGGGTCCTCGTATTTGTGTTTTAAATATTTTTCACTATATTTTTTTAATTTCTCATAGGTAGCGTCACCGTCATTAAGGTCTTCCATTCTTTCCTCAAACTTATCATGTACTTCCGTACCTTCATTGTCATATTTTAATGCCTGCATCCCAGTCCCTAGAGCTTCAGTATCATAAACATCTTCTGGTTCTGTTTGGTCGTCTTTCCTATTTACCTTTGGGGAGTCAAACGCTTCGCCAATCTGTGTTGGTTCCGATTCATCTGTTTTTTGAAATCCAACCATTCTTTTAGCGACTTCTTTATAATAATCGTCAGCATCTTTTTTATCTTCTTTATGTACTTTAGTTAAAGCGGGTTGTACAGATGGTTCACCTAGTTTAGTACCCTTTTTACTGATTTTATCAAAATAATCCTCAACAGTTTCCATTGGGCCGAATTGTCCAGCCTCTTCAGAATCTAAATTATCACTTTTATCCTTAACACCAAAAGCAACCTCCATATCTTCAAAACCTGTTGTTTCGAATAGGTGGTTCATTTTTTCTTTTAATATTTTTTTAATGTTTTTTGACATGTTTATCTTTTTTTATAAATATCCTTGTTATAACGTAAAATTAATTACTTCCTGTATAATTCTTCCTAGGCTCCATTTTCTCATAAAACCCCTCCTTACTACCTTTCCACCAAATGGGTAACCCATGTTCTTTATTATAGTCCATTTGTTCTGGTGTGACACCCTTTAATTTAGCTTTAATTTTATCTAATATTTTTTCTTCAGATAGTCCAGTTACTTTAGAAATCTCACCTATACTCTCAAACACTGTATCACTAAACTCCAATGGACTGTCTATAGCTCCTTGACTACACCATGGTTGGTTATTGTATTTAGCACATTTATCTTTAATCTTAACGTACTTACCACCTTTAACCCATTTAATTTTATTAATTTCATCTAATAAAGATTCCTTTATACCTTCAGTTAATACACCACTATTATTGATTTTTTGAACTATTTTCCCACCTTTAAATATTGGTTTTCTTGATGGTATGTGGTCTTTACCTTTTGCTCCAAATATTGGTACAACGGGTGGCCCGTTTGCTCCCCATACCGAAGCGTGTGTTGTTGCTTCCTCTATCTCTTCTTCTTTTCTTCTATGTGGTTTTTTAATAGAACCCTCATAACCTATTGATGCGGTACAAACAGCGTAAGGGTTGTAATCCTTACCATCTTTTTTATTTTGTTTTTTAACATCTTTTACACAACGTTCCCATTTTTTCTTATGTATGGGACTTTCTTTTGTTTTTTTCTTTTCCCCTTCATTAACATTGTCATCACCCAATATATCAAACACGTCTTGAGCAAAGTTAGGGTCTGTTAAGTCGGACTCTATGCTTTGAATGTTTTTTTCTTCCCACTTTTTTGAAAGTATCTTATAAAAATAATAATAAAGTTTTTTAATAGCCCACTTACTAGCTGGTAAATCTCTTCCATTTACTTTTATATACGCATAAGCACTACCTGTATTACTGTAAGAATATTTAACCTCAATTTTAGCGTTTTGTTTTATACCTGGTAACGAAAAAGTCACCGTATCACCTTCGTCCCAAACACTATATCTAGTGTCGATGAACTGAGCATCTTCAGGTAAACGTTGTTTTACTCTTTTTAAAATACTTAAAACTAATTTATCTTCTTTTGATTTGATTAACCAACCCTCATTAATCTTATCCGTTTGTTTATCAGTTAAAGATAAATCAGAGTCAGTCCAGTTTATATCCATTTTAGCTAAGATATCCGATATTTCACCACCTTCCCAAGTTAATTCATCCTTTCTTTCCCAACCTTTCTCATCGCCAACCCAAGCATCCCCATCGAAACTACCACCTTCATCCCTTAATTTACTAGAACTATTTGATGATAGTTCACTTATTAAGTCTTTTTTGGATATGATTTTTGCTTCGGTTTTTTTAGTTACCGTATATATTTTACCGATTGGGTTACTTATAGATTTTTTTCCTGTAATTTCTTTTCCAATCTGTTTAGCGAACGGTTTTTTAATTATTGTTTCATCCTTACCACCTAGAGGGCCAATAAAAACACCAGTTGATACACCACCACCGGTATTGGTCTCATCTACGTTAAACTTAGACTCTAACTTATCTAATAGATTTGTGTATATTTTAGTTAATTTATCAACATCACTAACCTTACCTTTATGTTTCTTATAAAAGTTGTTAATCATTGTCTCTACAGTATCCTTATGTTGGTACTGTGCGGTCTTTATAGTTGATAGTATTCTTTGTACCTCATCCTTAATGGATGTACCACCCATTATAGATGTTTCTTTTAAATCTTTTTCTAACCCTTTTTCTGAAGCTATAGCCCCATGTTTTTCATTAGAATAGAAATCATGAAATTCTGTTACATGGTCCATCGCAATTTCTTTAGCTTTAACTTTTGAATTCGTATGTTCCATTTCCACTTTAGTACCTAATTTAATTTCTTTTTTAATATCACCAATGGGTACTTTATGTTTTTTAGCTATATCTTGTACTGTTAACCCTTCAGCTTTACCACCTTTAATTTCTTCAGCTTCCACTTTTATACCAGTGGGCTTTGGTCTTGAGCTACTTAAAGCTCTTTTAAAATTTAGACCAACCTTCATACCCATTTTATTTTTTTTGGCTCCTTGCGATAATTTAAAGTCATTACCTTCAAAAACATCAAAATCTATTTGCTCATCTGGTGGTGGTAATAAGTCGTACTTATCGATACCTGGTATAACGCCTAACATTCTACCATCATCCCATTTAACATGTAAAGTACCTAAATCATCAACCCCTTCTATAGTACCCTCTAAGTCTGTATCTACAGCATTTTGGTCCTCCATAGAAATCATGCGAATTCTCATACCTTTTTTGGCCATCCTATCTTTATAGGTATTATTACTAACCCAACCCATTATATATTCTCTAATTTATTTGCCCAAAAACTTCTTCTTTGCCACATTGTTTTATAGAATTGTACTAATACTTTTTCAGAAATTTTAGCTACCTCTTTCTGTGTTGGTTTGTCGTTTTTAAGTTGCTTTTTAACTAGTGTTTCGATTTTAGTCTTTATATCCGAAGACTTTAACATATCCTCGAATTCTTTTCTAGCCAACTTTTTGATTTCAGCTTTATCGTCTCTAGTTAGTTCTTCTCTAATAATTTGTTTAATCTTCATATTAATAAATATTGACTGTAACCAAAAAAATCGAACTAATGTTCGATTTTTTAATACACTAACTAGTGATTATAAAAGTTTTTAAATTTTTTACAATAACTAAGCTCGTCTTCTTCTGTTTGGTGAACTTTTACTAGTGTGGTTTCTATTTTCTGATACCCTATTTTTAGATTCCTCCAATCTTTCTTCTCTTTTTACTCTTTTTACTATACTCTCTAAAAGAGTTACGAATTCACTTTCCGTGTATCTTAATACTTTTTTGGCCATTTTGATTGTTTTTTTTTAAATAATTATTCAATAATAAATATGTTCTAAACTAGCTAAAAATCGTTATAATCTAAATTTACTCATATAATATCTTTTCCTATGTTGTCTTCCCATCATCTTAGACGTTAATTCTAATGTTTCTGGTATTTTGATGTCAGCCACATCTAACTCATCTGTTAGTTTTAATAAAACTTCTAAAAATTCCCCAGTAAGTTGTCTAACATAATCCATACGACCCAAATCATCATCAACGATATCGGTTAAATTGTCTAATTTATTTGTTAAATCAGTTACATCAGTTACAGTATCATCGACCTCCATTAAATAATTTAATGAGCCTTTAAGTTCTGAATTTGTAAATATGAGTTTATTAAAATAAGCCAAGAATATGTTTTTAAATAAATATGTTTTACTATGGTAAAAATTTATTTAATAACTATTTTTCTATTTAAAAGATTGGTTAGGGTACAACTAATTAACTGGTTTATGTCGTTATACTCGTTTTCTTTAATCAAATAGCCATCCACCTTAACCTGTGGAGCATATTCACTACCACCCATTTTAGCTAATTTATCCCACATAACCTGATTACCACCCATTCCAATAGTTTCAAAAACAACGCCTACCTTATCTAGTTTATTTTTTAGCTCTACACAAGCTGGACAACCATCTAAAGCATAAACTAAAACCTTTTTATCGCTGTTGTTTTTAATCTCCTCTAATAAACTTTTTATTTGTGAATTACTTTTATCCATATTTAATTTTTCTTTAAATTACTAAAAAAATGGTAATAATTAAATGTTAATCTATAACATTTTTTACAATCCATGATGATGTTGTTATTGTAGCACAACCAATAATAAAACCTACCCAAGGCTTATTATACCACTTATCAACCTTTTTAAGTCTTTCATCGTATAACAATATGGTTTCATTTAAAATTTCCATTTGTTTATTTTTATAACCTAATAATAAACTATCTTGTGTTGTTAAAGTATTTTGTAAGTTTACCTGGGTTTTTAAATCATTAATTAAGACTGTTTTAATACTGTCTTGGTAGACTAGTGTGTCTATTGCTTTAAAAACTTCTTCTAATTCTTGATTAGCTATAGTTGTAGAATCATTAGTTGTTTGTGAAAAACTAGTTAAGGTTAGTAAAATGAAACTAAGAATAAGAAATACAATTAATTTTTTCATTTTTTATGTTTATCTTTAAAATCTTTTAGTGTGTCTACAGCACTTTCAGTATTCTTAACCTTGGACTCTGTGTCTTTGATTTTTTCTTCGTTCTTTTTGATTTTTTCTTTAGTACTTTTTTTGGACTTTGTTACCTCATCAACCTTTTTTTGTGTTTCTTTTAGGTCGTTTTCTAATTTCTTTTTATCTTTTTTAAATTCTTTTTTTTCTTTACTTGAATTTGATATTTTAGAAAAAATAAGAAATACACTAAATAAAGCGACAATACCACCAGACACCCATAACCATATTTTTTTAATCTTTTCCATACTTAAAAACCACCTTCTTCAGTCCCAAAACCACCTTCTTCAGTTCCTTCTTCAGCTCCAAATTCAGATTCTTCAGCCCCTTCTTCAGCTCCAAATTCAGATTCTTCATCTGGTAGTGTACTACCCGTTAGTCTACCACTCCATTCGTCTGACCAAACATCATAATATCCCCTTAACTTTTTAAGAACCTCCAACACTTCATCACGTAACTGAATTAATTCCGTTGTATAAACATAACACCCAACAGTATCATCTAGTGAAAAAGTCCAATCTATTTTTTCTCTAATTAAATGGCCAGACCATTCAACATTTTCTCTATGTACTTTAATTGGGTCGAACTTAACTAGTTTGGATACTATGTCCTTAAATTTATTCTCCTCATCTTTTTGTTCATCGGGTTCAACCGTTTGTATTTCTTCTTCATTAAGAAGTTTAGACGCTTCCGATTCCATTAATAAAGCCACATTTTCTTTGTTATTAACAGGGAAATCTGTTAACCCTATTTTTTGACCACTTTCTTGTAATCTCCTTATTTTATCTAAAAATTCTCTATTATCCATTTTTATATTATTTTTTCAAATTCAAAAGCCGGACTTACATCCGTTATATCTTTAAAGTAGTTACTTCTAAATGTTATACCTTTAAATATATCGACATTCTCATTATATACATTATTACCTATAATTTCTTTAGGTATCTCAAACTCCACACACAAATGGTCTATAAGATTTTTTAATGATTCAAATTGTTTGTCTGTGTACTTTTTCCAATATTTTTTATTTCTCCAACTCTTTTCAATGAAATCAGATTCTTTACTATAAGTATGCCCAAGCCAATCAACAAAAACGTTCATTTCGTTTAATCTTAACCATCCCTCATTCACCAACGTTATAGATATGTTACACCTATCTTGTTCACAACCTAAAAAATCAGAATAGTTTTTTGGGTCGAAGTGTTGGTATACGTTACCATCTTTGTCTATAGTAAAAGTTGAAGTTTTTTTATAATTACCGTTTCTACGATTTATCCAAGACTCAAAATGTATCATACCTTTTCTACTATTATGACCAACTACTATTTGTGTTTTTTTATAGTTTTTTTTATAGTAATTACTAATAGGTAACTTATATGTTTTTTTATCTATCTCCATTACTCAACTACCCTTTTTGTTTCGCCGTCCTCTTGAATTCCCTCCAAGGGTTCATGTTTTACTTTTAATTTTTCCTTAACCTCTTGGGCATATTCTTTTACTTCTGCTTTAGGTATATCGTTTACTTCTGCTTTAGGTATATCGTTTACTTCTGCTTTAGGTATATCGTTTACTTCTGCTTTAGGTATATCGTTTACTTCTGCTTTAAAAACACTTCCATAACTTTTAGGTGTATAAACATCTTCAGGATGGTTTGTCATTGTGTTATACATGTCTTCCTCTACATCGTCAACCTTATAGTTTACTAAAGTATCTTCTTCAGGTTTTTCATACTTAACAAAGAAATGTAATGATGTTAAAGATATTATAGGTAATAAACCACCCTCTAAAAAGGCTAACCATCTTTTCATACCAACTAAGTCAGTTGTCTCAGTCCCCATTAGTTCCCATACAGGGCCCGTTAATTCTATCCAAGATTTGAATAACTCACCATTTTCATCTATTTCTTTAAAGGAATAAAAAATGTTGCCTATCATTTGAATAAAGGTAACTATACCAAACATAAACCAAATACCACCCTTAACCTTATTGGATGCAGCAACTAACGCTGTTATAGCCCCAACTTCAATAGCTATAGATAGGTATATAGCCCAATTTATAGGGTTAGCCATGTCGTACCAAGATACAACGTGCGATATAGATATTCCAGCTACCAAAAGTATGGGTAACAAAAACATTGACCTATTCGGATTATTTTTTATCCAGTTCCAGAAACTTATCATACCTCAAAACCAAAATTAAGTACCATCACCCTAAGTCTAGCACATTTTTCATTATTACATGGGCATATTTTAAATTCTAATAATGTTAACTTCCCAAATCGGATAGTTATACTCCATTTATTTTTTTTATTTCCGCCCTTCCAAGAGTTAATCCAATTTACCATAATTTTATTTTTCTTCATCATTTTTTAATTTATTTATTGGAATTCTGTCCTTGTCAGATAACTCCTCTAACTCTAATGTTTTCCAGTTAGGCGTTTTTTTAATTAACTCAACCATTTCTTCTTCAGTTATAAAGTTTTTATCATTAGCAATATTAATTAGACTATCTAAGTTAGAAATTCTTTCATTAATACTTTTTTCTGTAGATTTAATGTTGTTATTTGTTGAACATGTTTTAAAAAACATAATCATAAATAAAGGGAATAGTACCCTAAAACCCCATTTATCAATAAACCCTAATATATTTCCCATAATTTTTTACTTTAATTTTAATCACTTTTCGTTAAAAGTGTATAATTTACTTATTATATAAATATTTATAAAATATGAATATTAACAATATTATAAAAGAATCTATATTAAGGGAAGAAAAATTTCACGAATTAAACACTGAAATAGAGTTTACGTTTGATTTACACCATGATATTGGTGGCCACACGGCTAATAGAAAATGGCGCCATGGTTCTGGTGAAAAAATATATGATAGGGATATTGTTATGTTATTAGATGACGCTAAAGAAGAAATCATATATTCAATTATAGATGGTGATATTAGAAACGGTAGAAGATTCATTGTTTCAAGAGATGGGGGTGATTATTTAAATGTAGTTATAAAACCTGAAGAACTAGAGGTTAACCATTGGAATTTGGTTACTATTACAGTTATGAAAAATCAAGATTTTACTGTTGGTAAAGGTCAATTACAAATAGTTGTATAATGAATATAAAAAGAATTATAAGGGAGGAATTGGATTCTATTAGTGATAGTTTTTATTTACTTGTATCTGATGATGAAAGTTTCCCTATAATAGAATCCAATGAACTAGATTGGATTAAAAATGTGGACCCACTTAGTGGTGGTGAATATTACGATGATTCAAAAGCGATTTGTTTTGGTGATAAACAAAAATACTGTGATGTTAGAATCAATAATGAGTATATCGCTTTTTATTTTACTAGGGATGAGTTAAGTGATTTTTGGGATGAAGAGGGTTATTGGGAAGATGATAGGTGGATAGTGGAAGCATTATGGCAAAATGGTACACCTTATGATGGTGATGGTGATTGGTATGAGTTTGATTCAGATGAATTTAATTACTCTTATTATAGATTAGGTGATGACCAAAAAAATAGATTTAATGAAATATTGAGTTATGTTGGTAGTGGTGAACGTATTGAAAACTTTGAGGACGAAATGACTAGTCTAACTCGTGAATTCAAACACCCAAAAATACAATCTTTATTTGAAGAGTCGATTAGTGAATACTTAAATCAATTAGGTTATATTATCCAAAAAAATAGGTGGCTAGATATTTCCAACGAATGGGATAGTGTTTCTAAACAAGTTGGGGTGGAAGTAAGTATGTCAGGTGACGAAATAGAAATTAAAATACCGATAGAAAAGGCTTACCAAAACTACTATAGTAAAGGTGTTAATGATTTAACAGGGTTACTTAAAGCTATAATAAAAAAATTAGCTTCTATAAATTGGTATGAGTGGTTTTATGATGAATGGGATACAAGTGGTGGTGATGAACAAATAGACCACGCTTTTAATGATTTTTTAGATAAAACAGAAGATTATTTGGATAGTGAATTTTTTGAAAAATACGAAAAAGTTTTATCTGATTTTAAAGAACTGGGTATTAAAAACAAAAATACTAATTGGTATAATTACAATCAAGTAGAAAGGGTAAACCCAAATGATGACACTATATGGATTATTGATTTTAAAAGTGGTTATGAAAAAGCTGATTTAAAGTTACACAAAAAACACAGTAGCACTTATTACGGTAATCAAGATGTTCTAGAAAAACATGTTGACGTTCCATTAGAAGAAATTTCAAAATACATAAAACCTTTATAAGCAAAAAAAACCACAGTATTCTACTGTGGCTGTTCCAAATGTATTCTGACAAAAAGAACATTTAATCCCCCATTCTTGTTATACAAATATAAGGCCTTTTTTTTAATCGGCCAAATTATTTTTGAATAAATTCAAATAAATTATCACAATTATTTTTGAGTTTTCTAATAGCTTTCTCTTTTATTTGTCTAATTCTTTCTTTAGTTAACCCAAACTCATCACCGATTTGTTCTAGTGTTAGAGAACCACCATCAACACCAAAATACATATTAATAATTTTTCTCTCCCTATCGGATAATATAGATAATGTTCTTTCTAATTCACTTTTTAGTACTTCTTCAGTTAATATGTTTGTACCTGGTTGGTCAAAAGTTTTATCCTCAACTATGTCCAAAACTTCATTACCATCTTCATTTATTTTATCATTTAATGAACCACATGTTGGGTGATTTAATACCGCTAGGTCCATATCAATATTTGTTGCTTGTCTTTCATTTTCTTGCTCAAATTTAGACATTTCTTTTTTTATTTTGGACAACTGATTGACAATGTTAACGGGTAGTCTAACAGTTCTTGAGTTTTCACATAAAGATTGTAGTATAGACTGTTTAATCCACCAAACAGCATAAGAGATAAATCTAAAACCTTTTGTGTGGTCAAATCTTTTTGCTGCTTTAACTAAACCATAATTACCTTCAGATATTAAATCTACTAATGGTACACCTTGACCTTGATATTCTTTAGCTACTGAAATAACAAATCTCAAATTAGAAGTCACTAGTTTATTAAACGCTACCTCGTCATCTTTAAGTATTTTTTTAGCCAACACGACCTCTTCTTGGGGTGTTATTAAGTCTATTTTTCTAACTTCTTTCAAGTAGTTGGAGATGGAGTCTTCAGTGGTTTCAATAAATTTTTTGTTAGATATCATATTTTATTTTTTTTGGTTTTATTTTTTCCGAATATTAAATTACTATTTTTAGTGTTATGACCACTTTTAGTGGATTTAGTTGTCTTTGTGTTTCTTTTTTTTAGTTGTTTTTTTGTGTTTTTTACTTTTTCTTCTTCAATTTCTAACTCTATCGCTTTTTTCTTTTTTAAGTAAGTATCACAATTTAAAGAATATGGGGCGTTCTGTAGATTATATATTAAACCTTTTATATATTGTTTTCTTTTATCTAATGAAACCCCCTTTAAATCTGTAAGAGTCGACTCTAGTTTATCAATTTCTTTTTTTAATCCAGTTGACCATGCTATAACTAAATTAGTTAATAAGTCTTTAGGCACTTCTACACCATACCACTCTACTCTTTTACCTTTTTTAATTATTTCATGGTATTTAGATTTATCCATTTAAACAAATATAACTAAAAAATATTAATTAACAAATTTTTTCTTGATTTTTTGTAAAGAATTATACCTAAGTTCTTTTTTAACCATTTCATCTTCACTATACTTATAAATATCGTCAACAAAATAATTCCACTGTTCTAAAGGTTTTAAATTTTTAATACTATTCTCTAACTGTTCACTGTATGGTTTCAACACACCCACAACACTAGAGACATAACCTTTATCACTTTCAACATAAGGTACTGGTTCAGCCCACTTCCCACTATTATTATAAAAACTAACTATTTTACCCACTACGTATGTGTCACATTCATTAGATTTTGTTAGTACTTTATCACCTAGTTTGAATAGGTTCCCATCTTTTTCGTACTCATCAATAATTTTTATATACTTAACTTTTTCCTTTTTAAGGTCCAAAAGATGTGTATAATCATCAACTGTTTTATGTTTTACGGGGTCCTTTTTATGGAATAACTTTTTAAATACTTTCATTATGAACTTTTTTCTAATATACCTATTTCTTTTTCAGTTAAGCAGGTTCTATCATATTCGTTTCTACTTAACTTATCTAAAATATCGTTAACATTATCGTACTCCTCTATTTTAACTTTTCTAAGTTTAGTGTCTGTATTGGGATTGTCTAGGTTTATTTTATTTTTTAAAATCTCCATAGAGCTTTCGTATTCTGGAAACAACCCTTTAAAGTACTTTGATGGTAGATTTATTGCGTGTTTTGATTTGTTTGTTATGTCAAAAATTAAAATTGCTGGTATGTGAACTAACATTTCATGAATTTCATCTATAATGTACTCACTATAAAAGGTTCCCATAAAAATACCATTACCATCTACATAATGTAACCCCAATTCATCATCGGCTATATCATTAAAATCATAATCAAAGCCATCATAATTACCTAAAATTATTATTAAATATCTTTTACCCATATAAACTGTTTTTATTATAAATATCTATAACAAATATATTAAAATTATTGTAATAACAATGATGATATATTGTTTTTCTTTTTTATTGTGATAATTTTAGTTGCCCAATCTTTAATTAACTGATTGTGTGTTATTAAAAATATACTTGGAAACATCTCTGAACATTTCTGAAATAAATTACCAACTAAATCTAGATTCTCATCAGCTACTTTACCGAATACCTCATCAAACACTATTATATTAGGTTTTGGTAAACAACTTATTTTTGACATAACACACCTTAATGCTAAAGCTGACACTGTTTTTTCAAAACCACTACATTCGTTTAGTGGGCACTCCACTAATGCACCATTAGCTTCTTTTATTACCAAAAACTCAACTTCCTTTTTATCATTAATATCTACCACTAATTTAAATTGGGCTGTATCTATTAATAGTCTCTCTAGTTCAGAGTTGATTAGTGGTATCACACTTTTCATAACCATTTTGATTATTCCGTTTTTACCAACCATACGAATATAAATATCGAATATCAACCTAACTTCTTCCTCAGCTTTTATTGTTTTAATATATTCTTCATTTTTACTTATTTGTATATGGTGTTGTTTAACTTCATTTTCCAATCTTTCGCCTAATTTAATTTTATTTGTTTTGTTTAATCCTAAATTATTTATTTTTGTATTATAACCTAAAATCTTACTATCTAACCCATTATTTATTTCGATATTTTCTAAATTATCTTCATATCTTTTTTTAAGGTTTAGTTTTTCTTTCCTATCTATCCTTAATCTTTCTAAGTCTAAATCTAACTTATCCACTTTAAGTGAAGTCCTATCATATTGTGATACGGAAGATTTTATGTTATCCATTTTAACCACACTATCACTAACCTTAACTATTTTATCCTCAGTTAATTTTAATAACTTTTCGTATTCAACAATTTTATCTTTATTTTCTTTTATCTCACCACTATGGTCGACATCTACTAAACTTTGTTTACATGTCGGGCAAAACTCACCATCTTCTAACTCAGTTATTAATTTTCTAGTGCGAGTAATTAAGGCCATATGACTATCTCTCTCTGTTTTACGTTCCCTTTCTTGTTTTACAACGTCTATATGTAATTCTTCGTCATAATCAGGCTCTACCATACTATCAAAGGAATCTTTAGCGGTCTCATAATCTTCTTTTTTCTTTTTACCTTTTTTAATTATATCCTCAACTTCCCTATCTATGTCTTCAATACGTAAATTGATGACTTCATCGTCAATATCTATTTTTTTTCCAATTAAAATTTCTTTTTTACTAGTAGCTATCTTTATGTCTGACTCTAAATTTTTTATTTCTATAATATTTTCCTTTATTGTGTATTGTTTTTCTTTTATTTTATTGTCTAGTATTTTTATTTCACTACCCAACTCAACCATATTATATATGTCAGATTTTAACCCTTTAGCCCAACCCGATTTCATTTCTTTTACAATAGTTTCTTTATCCTCAATAATTTCTAAACCAATAAACCTAGACAATATTCTACCTTTTTCTGTTGGTTTTGTGTGTATTATATCTTCTAGGTTGTCAGCGTCCGCTATTATTGTTAATAAAAAGTCATTTACTGAGCCTATAGATTTTTTTATAAACTCTTCGGTTTCTCTTCTTTGTTCACCTTCTAAATTCTCAATTGTTTCGTCTGGTAATATTCTATAAAAAGATAGTTCTGTCCTTGTAGTGTAGTCCAAGTTATTTCTTTTTAATTTTCTAGTTACAACCCTCTCTATAATATAATCAACACCGTCAATAGTTATTTTACCTTTAACTTTAACCTCATCACAATCACCCCTAAAAAGGTTAAACATTTTTATCGCTGTAGTACCCTTTGTTGTTGTATTAAAAAATAGGAATAGTAATAAGTCTAAAGCTAATGTTGTTTTACCACCCATATTTAATGGGTCCGATGTTATCACAGTAATACCTTCTAACTCCTTAAAAGATATTTTATTACCATCACCATAAGATAGAAAATTAGACCACTCTAACTCCTTTATGTACCAATTCCTATACCTGTAATCTGTATCTCTTTTTTGTGATAGTTTTTCATTAACTTTGTCATCTAAACGCATTAGTCTATCTATGTCAACATCAACTTTATTATTACTAACCCAATCTTTAAACAATTTTTTTTGGTAGTTGGTGTCCATCACGTTGTCAGATACGCTCATCTCCACATCACCATCTTTAGCCATAACCTTTTTAGGTTTAAAAATTACCTGTGCGTTAGAATTACCGTATTTTTCGGAAATATGTTTAGCTATTCTTTTACTTCTTTCTTGTGTATAATTTTCAGGACTGTCTTCCCATATAACACGTATTTTAGCTTTAGTTGGTACCTCGGTATTGACCTTATGTATTACATTTTCCATTATTCAGATATTTATTGTAAAATATAAACTTAATTTTTGATTAAATAAATGCTAGTAAAAAACAAATACCATGAAAATACTGAGATTACCAGAAATGGTACAAAAAGTTTCATTAATGGTAAAGAACCAATCCGTACAATCACAAATAAATAATAATTCTATAACAATTTCTACCGATGTATGGGACTTTGAGTTTTTAAAGTTCGAACAAGGTGGTTATTATATCTATGAATCCGTAACCATTAAAGATAGTGATATGGATAGTATGTGTATTGAAATTAAGAATTCCCTTATGCGTCAATTAATTTGTAAGTATGGGGTAACAATATGTTTATAATTATTCACCATATAAATCTTCTTTTATATCGTCTTTTGGTACCCATTTAATTATATTATTGAGCCCATGTTTTGGTTTTTCATGTTTTGGTTTTTCATTCTTTGGTGCCACATAATTCCTATTTTTCTCCATTTCCAACTCTATCTTTAGATTTTTTATTTGTTGTTTTAAAGTTTTAGTTGTGTTACCACCAGAGTTAGACATGTCTTTTATTGTATTACGTTCACCATCTAAATCCTCACCTAACTTAGTGATTTCACCACCAAGTTCTTTTATTTCTGCCTTTAGTTTATTAATTAATTCATTATCTGTAACCGTAACCTCCACAATTTTCTCCACCACCTTAATTACCTCGATTTCTACTGGTACCTCTCTAATAATTTCAACTTCTGTGGTTGCCGTTATAACCTTAATTACCTCTTTTTCTATTACCTCAAGTTCTTTACCGCCAATTTTAAATGGTGTTGTACCATACTTCTCAATATTAAACCCTTGTTGTGTTGATTTAATTATAAAAGCATCAATATCTGTTATATTGTTTAATCTACAATATTCCCAAACCTCATCTTTTAGTTTTTTAGGTATTTTCATTTACTTGTTTATGGGTTGTACAAATTTAATCGTTTATCCCCTATTTTTATTTTCTTAATTTCTCCATTAAAATCAATGTTCCACTCACCCTTACCTTTACACTTACATCTAGGCACTTCTTTATTTATAATTATACCATATAAAGTTTCACTTAATGGGTCTTCAAATATTACATTATCCCCTATTTCCATAATTTATGTTTTTTTACTTTCTTTAATTCACTACTCACACCAACTCTTCTTCAATATCCTCTATTGAGTTTATCCTAAAAGTGTAGAACCCATAGTCTGATTCTAAATTAATGTGTTCGTGTTCTTTTGTCCCAACGTCCCACACAACATATCCATGATTATCTACAGACTCACCAAAGTCTTGCTGTATCATTGATGATGGTTGTACAATTGGTGTTCCATGATAATTCATTACTTGGTATAGGTGGATATCGCCACAACAAACAAAATCACAACCATCAAAAATACTTATGTCTTGGCCATCCTCAAATTCAAAACCAATATTTGTTTTTAAACCAATTAATGGGTCGTGATATAAACCAACATATTTCTTATCACCATACTGTTCTCTTGCCTCCTCTATGTTAGGCCTCTTAGAACCTTCCATGTGACCATATAGACACCAAACTATATTATCGTCCTCATAACATCCTGTATGCTTTAAAAATTTAAGTCTATTATCCCCCATGGTCTCAATAATAGGTGTTAAGGCATCCATTCTATCTAAGTTATTAGCTAAGAAATCGTGATTACCCAAAATAACAATAGTATCTGCCATATCACAACAACCTTTAAAAAACCAAGTAACAATATTAATTAGTTCGGGTGTCATTTGATTTTTAGAATGAACAATATCTCCAGCAATAACAACCCTAACTTCTTCTCTAGTTAGTTCGTTATCTTCCATGTGTTGTTTTACAGAATCAAAAAATTTCTGAATCTGTTCTCTATATTCATCATGTCTTTTATAAAGTCTGATATGGATGTCAGCACAGTGGTATAAATGTTTTATCATAATTTAAATTCTTTTACTTGTTTTAATGGTGTGAAATCATTGTCAACTCTATAGCCATGTTGTCTAAATAAAGCATCAAATAATAATTTTCTTAATTCTCTATTACCTGAAGTGAAATCCATAATCTTTTCCAAATTCAATTCTTTTATTTCAGTTTCTCTACCAAAACGTAAAATATCAAATCTAGGGACAAGATTTTCATCATTATGGTAAGGTGTTAAATCATAACCTAGATGGCTATAATTTATTCTAAACCATCTTTTTAATATATGATATATGTCCATTATTTTCGTGATTTAATAAATCTATGTTTATTTACCCATTTCAAAGGTTCTAACCCTTTTTGTGATTCCCACTGCTCAACAAATAAAGCACAAATTTCAGCCTCAACATCGGTATTGGGCCAACCACTTAAATCTCGGTCATTAAGAAAAAATTCATGCGCTTGTCTAATAAAAGATTCCACATTAGGTATGGTTTTACCTTTCTTATATATTCTATAGACTATAGGAAAAATAACATTTGAAAGTGTAGTATTCCCCATATAAGAATCATGAGATACTACATAGTTAGCTACAAGTTCATATTTTAAAGCCAAAACAGGTTTTAAGTTTTCGGGCATTTGTTCCAAAAAACCCAATTCATACCATTTATTTGTTATCTCTTCTATATCAAACATTATAGTTCGTGTTTTTTAATAAACCTATTTGGTTCTACTGTAGATTTTTTATACAATCCATCCTCATAAAAGTCCAAAATCTCCTTACATTTAATACTGTTACATGTTGTTGTAGTGTAGTAAGCATTTTCATCAACCACTAACTTATTTGACGGTAATAAATCAACCTCATCGACAAACTGTCTCATTGTGACTGGTGACTGAAACATTTTGTGTGATGTTATAGTTCTTTTTGAACAAAAATCACCACACTTTTCATGTATATTATCTTGTATTAACTTTCTTGTGTTTTTTTCTTTGGCCACAATTAAAGCTGTTTTATTTTTATTTTCTTTTAAAAAAGATACAACACTATTAACTAACCTTGTTGTTTTACCACTTTGTCTTGGTTGAATTTCTACGTACATATTTTATTACATATCTTGCATATTATTCCAGTCATACTTTTTTAGTGTTTCCAACATATCATCAGAGTCAATTAAACTTGAGAAAGCTTCCTCAATGTTGTTATAAAAATCACCTGTTGAGTGGTCACCTATTCCTACTGAATTGTCCATTAACAATTCCAAACTTGTTAACGCTTTTTCTCTTTTTTCGGTGGCTTTCGCCACTAACATTTTTAAAATTCTTTCTTTCATTGTTCTATTTTTTTTGCTTTTATAATCATTTTTATTTTTGTGTTAAAGTTTTCTGGTATTATTGATTCAACAGATACAACATAACCACTCTCTAATAAAAGAGAACCTAATTCTTTTGCCATATCTTGTTTAATTGTGGTGATAAGTTCTTCTCTTTGGTTACCGTATGTTCTTAATATTTCTGGACTTATAACTCTTTCAACAATTACCTCTTCAATTGGTGATATTTCAAACCTTGCCGGACTTGTTTCATAATTAACGTTAATACCATCCACAACACCTATTGGGTACAACCCACCTTCCCTACTATGTGTGTTACAGTATCTTGTTGCTGACTGAACCCAACCATTTGTGTCTAACTGTTTTTCTTTTTTAACAAATTTATGTTTTAGTTTATTTCCGTCCATTATCTTACCATGTCCACTATTTTATTATCTATACTATATTCCGTATATATTTCCAACTCTGTTCTAATTCTATCTTCAGAACTTAATTTTTCCCATCTCTTCTGTGCTTTCTTTTTCCACCATTCATACATGTACTCCAAATTATGTTTATGAAAGTTTTGACCTTCTTTTAAAGGTATAGCTCCTTGGGAGTTAACGTGTTCTTTTACGTTGTCAAAACCAAAATTAGAATAGTAATATCTTTTCTTGGTTTTAGCTTTCATGCTTTCTTTGGTGAATAGGTGGAATTCTTTATAAGCCTCCTCATCGTAGTGTTTTAAATGGTTTTTGAGTATTGAAATAGCTTTATTAAACTCTCTCATTTTTGGTCCTGAAGGTTTAGGGTCAACTGTGTTACCATTCCACTCTTCTTTACCGTATAACTCCCTCATTCTACCTCTAATTGGTTCATACACCTCTTGTGTTGGAAATAGAAATACGTCTGATTCTGTCATCGCTTGGTATCTCATAAATGGTTTAAGTCCATCATATTGGCTAACACCTTTTAGGTCACCATATAGTGATGTTGTTTCCATAAAACAAGTTTCAATCTTTTCACCGTACTTATCTTTTAACATATTCCTTATTTCGTGAGAACAGGCAATTAAAGCCAATAACTTCCCACCAAGACAATTAAAACCAAAAGGTTGTACTGGTACTATAATAGCCCCATTAATCATACTTCTATTAACTTGTGTAGCGACCACTTTTTCACCAAAATAATCATTTCTAGGTTTAATAGCTAAAACTGGTGATGCCATTCTAATAAACCCCACATAAGTATTTGTGGTTGTTTCTTCTATCCCCAAGGTTATTTGCCTACCAATTTGGGGTTCTAATGGTAATGAGGTTATAATCTGTGTTGAGGGTGTGAACATTTTACCTTCAATAACTTTTATCCTAAAATTCATGTCTTTTGGCTCTACTGTTGGGTCATTGAACATGTTTACTGTGTATTTTTCATGGTTAATGTCAACAATTTTTTCTTTTTTTCTAGCTAAAAAATAATCTTGTATCGTATCTAAATTCTCATAAAACCCAACAAAAGTGTCTCTAATTTCTAAAGTCTCTTCTTCTGTTAATAAAGGTTCGAATTCTTTTTTTTCTGCCATTTTTTTGTTTATTAATATTTTTTTATATCTTTATACACCAATAGTAAGAATAATCAATAAAACAATAAACACTTTAACTACAATGAAAAAAATAATTTCAATACTAAACATTTTATTAATCTCCACAATATCTTATTCACAAATACCGATGAGTGTTGGTGTTAGTTGTGGCGATGGTAAACCGTATATTAAACAAAAAAGATTTAAACCAAAAAGTTATATTGTGATAACTGATTATGAACCTACTATGGAAGTTTTAGATTCTATTCTAAAAAAAGAGTCTTACATGCTTATTGATGGTTCTCGATGGTATATTATACCTAATAGTAAAAGAAAAAAGGTAGATAAAGCTTTGTCAAACATTGAACGTAGTGTGTAATGATTAACATTGTGTTAATCATCTATATTACCCAACCCCCAATAAGTTTCTAAAAGGAACTTTTCTGTTTCTCTTATGTTTGGTGTAGATACCCCTAAGGCATACGGTAACCAATACCTTTCATAAAAATAAGTGGGGTCATTTTTACATTTTTCCATTTCTTTTTTTATTGAAAATATGTGATTGTATTTTTTCTTTTTAGGTTCCAAGGTTAAAATACTTTTGGTACCGCTTTATAGGTGTGTGTGGGTGTTTCACTTAATCTATTTAGATTTGTTTCTACATTACTAACCCATTTTATATTGTAAAAATCATAATCCTCTAAATTTTGTCTTAAATCTACAACAAATACTTCATAACCTAACGCTCTATTTAGTTGTAAGGTTAGTTGTATCATATTACATTGGTCATTGTGATTATAAGGTATTGCCAACCCATCATCGGTTAAAAGTGTTACATTAGAGTAGTAAGTGGTTTCGAATAAATTACCACACCAGTGTCTCATCATTTCTAATTTTCTATTAGTATCTGTTGTTGTGTTAGCTCTAGGGTGTGAACCCCACATAGACCAACACCTATAAAAAAACGTTTGTAAGTTTCCATACATTCTGAATTCACTATCATTAAATTCTTTTTCCATCATACTCAGTCTTTTTATATTTCATTTTTATACATTTTATAAATCGTGAACCAATTAACTAACCACACCCTTTTAACCTTTATTACGTAATTTAATTCTGTAGATTGTTTTAGTGACATCACCCTATGGTGCCCATCAATACAAACATTATCCCTAGTTATTTTAGGTAAATTATTGTTATATCCATCTCCATATCCACCTTTTAAAATAGTATTCTTTAATTTTAATTGTTCCTCAGTCCAATCTAGTATCTCTATCTCATCCACCTTCTTTAACGTTTCTTTATCGGACACGAATTTTATATCACCAATTCTTATTTTAGTGTTATAACTGAGTAAGTAAGCTAATATCATAATTAATTTTCTCATTACTTTTTATTTTTATAATTTATGTTTTTCAACCCTTTTTTTAACCCAAAAATCTAAAACTTTCTTTGCTTCTAATCCCATATACGGAACTGGTATTATTTCAAACTCATAATCTTTTTCTGGGTTAAGATAAAGTAATCCCATTCTTCCCACCTTTTTACCTGTCTCCATTTGAAACATGTAAGCGTAGATTGACATCTGTAACCCATATATGTTATATTGACAATCCGATAAATAAGTTAATGGTGACTTTAACCATTTACCATAATCAGAAACGTAATCAATTTTTTTATTTGTTTTAAAATCCCACACATTGAAATACTCACCACAATCCTCAATAATATCCGCAGTTCCCGCTAACTCATGTTTTTCAGAAAATAAAATTGTTTCAGGGTATATTATACCCTTAGTCATTGGGTCTATCTTTTGAAACTTAGTTATTATCTCACTTTCGTAATCACTTTTTGGGATATAAATTTTGTCCGCTAATAGATACCTTTCCAATATCTCATGAACCTCTGTTCCGTATTCGTTAGCCTCATCATTAATTCTTTTCCACTCATCTAATATCTGTTGTTGATTCATACCCTTATATTCGGGTTTTCTAACATCCTCTGATTGTTGTGAAATTCTAAGAGCTACCTCTTCAGCCGGAAACTCAGGTTCAAGCATTGCTAGGACCGTTGTGACGGACTTATACTTAACGTTTGTGTCTTTATGTATATAAACGTGCTCTTCGGGTTCTAACCAAACTTGTGAGTCTCTTTTAGTCGCCATATTGTTTGTCTATTATTTTTTTAATTTCTAAAACTTTTTTAGTCTCACAATCTTCATGAAAAAAAATGTCTAATATTTTACTAACTTTTCTTGATTCTGTAACTAATGAGTCAGATTTCCCTATATAGTCTTCAATACCCTTTATCCCATTTTCATTAAACTTTTTAATTAATACACCCTCATTTAAGTGTTTTTTATTAAATCCTGTCATAATTCACTTTCTTTTAATTTATACGCACTTTCCATAGTTTCTATAACACCCTTCCTACCAAAATCTTCATGTATTTTAGCGATGTCATAGTCTTCCTTTATTTTTATTATTTTTATTCTATTAAATAACTTACCAACATTTAATTTACTATAATGTTTTTTTGCATCATTCCAAGCGTCTGAATCCAAAAGAATTATAACATTAGCTTTAGATTTATTGAAAAGTAAATTCATTAATTTATCAGATATTTTTTTACCTAGTATGGGTATTGAGTTGTGTGTGACCACATGGTCGAATGGGCCCTCAACTAAATATATATCCGAATCCCAATTTAAAGAATGTTCATTAAATATTATTTGTTCTTTATCTGATTCTGGGTTTAGGTATTTTGGTCTAGCGTTAGCGTAGGTTCTTGTTACAAAATAATTTAATTCATTATTTTTATCGTAAGAAGGTATTATAACCCTAGAGTCATACTTGCCACCAACAGAGTACCCAATTTTAAATTTAGTTATTATATCCTCGGTTAATTTTCTTTCTTTAACCAAGTAGTTCCAAGCTTGTTTATGTAATAATGACTTCGGGTTTGATTCTTTGAAGTTTATGTAGTGTTTTGGTAGTTTTAAATCCTCCACCACATTCTCCTCTATTTTATTGTTTTTTAAGTAGTTTAAATCGTAACCTATTAATTTTAATTTTTTAATTTGTTGTGTTGTTGCGAAATTTTTAAATAATTTTTTTAAGGAACCTTTTGTACCATTAACCTCACCACAAGCCCAACAATTGTAAACGCCTTCCCTTAGATTAACCTCTAGATTACCCTTACCGTCACCATCATACTCACCTTTTTCAGCTGAACATGTTGGGCAATCAAAACTATACTGTTGTTTTGTGATATTCCTTTTTTTAGGTTTACCCAAGACATCAATTAAAATACCATATATTAGTCTATTCTCTGACATATTATAAGACTAACATTTTTTTATGTAAAAATAAAGGGGAGATTACCACCAATGATAATCATCGTTGTTTATATACACAACTAAACTAATAAAAACTACTATAGCTAATATAAGTAACACAAGGTTTGGCCTATTCTGTTTTAACTTTTTGTTTACAATCCCAAAAACCATCACGACACATTAAAGCTCTAACACAAGCGTAACTATCGGTCATATCAAAATTTTCTTTTTTAAGGGTATTATTTTTTGTGTATTCCCACACTATCTGTGGCTCTAGGTCAGCCACCTTTTCCCAAATAACCATTTTCTTATCTGTAGTCCAATCATAATTACCAAATAAAACTGGTTTTTTCTTACTGATTTCTTTTTCTGTATATGGTTCACCTTTTTTATTGTGTGTCCTAATTTGCATTAGTTCTGGGAAAGAATATGCTCTAGCGTCATATGATGATATAAAATCTGGTATGACATTTAAAACCTCTGATACCATTTTTGATATCATACCATTAAACTTTAATAATGTTCCAACTGTGTAGACATTATTACTATTTAAAAGAGGTTCTTCTATTATCACCTTTTCTATATCTAACTCTATATATCTAGTTAATAATTTCTCAAAGGCGTCAACCTTTTTAAATAACAATTCCAACTTACTATCTGGTAACGGTTTGATTTTTGGTGTTATGTGTGTTAGTTCCAACAATTTACCATCTTCTTCGAATAGAGCTATTCCGATGGTCTTAGTTGAGACATCTAATCCTAAGATTCTTCCCATTTTTTAAAACTTTTTTTATTTATTATTAACAACTACCATAAACACATCCCCTACTTACTTGTAAACTATCAACTAAGTTACCGTCAATTGGGATGTTTAATGTTGTGATAGAATAATCATCTACTGCTTTAACAACAGGTTGTTTGCTTTTTGCGACCACTAAACAATTACCTTGTGAGTCATTAAGTGTTATAGTATTATATGCTACATTACAATTTGAACCAGTCGCTAAAGAGTCTTCTATATAAGATTGGTTTAAACTTGTGTTAAAGTCTTTTGGTGTCATAATTATGTCTACCTGTAGTGTAGTGTTTGTATCTATGTCTGAAGCATTTAAATAAGCTTCCGATGAAGCAAAAGTAACCATTGTGGTACCAGTACCCCCTGTACCACCAGACCAATTGAAGTTATTAACAAACGATTCAGCCCATATAAAACCTATACCCGAGTTATTAAATAATGCTCCAGCGGCAACATCTCTATTTGGTCCTAAAGGTGTTATTAATGGGGCAACTTGGTTTGTGTATTTATTAACTACACTATACCCATCGGACCATGTTTTAGCGGTAGAGCTACCACTCCACGGAACCCAATCAGTGGACATTAAAAGTGTTAATCCAGAATCGTATATGGACTTATTTGAGCTTGTCGAATTACGGGATTGTTGTTTTGTCTCTATAGTGGGGTTTGTTCCCATTTGATATACATACCCTATACCATAATCATTTGTAAACATCCTATTTGGTTCTGAATATGCCATATCTATTTTCCATGGGTCACAAACAGAAGTTGTAGATTTAACCTTTAAACTTTCAGTATCTATATATGAAGAATATAATGTTGTTGAAGAAGTTGCTCCGGTAAAAGTACCGCCAGACAATGGTATTTTAATCTCTATATTTTGACCATTAATCGATTTTCTAAAGTTTTGACTACTTACTTCGAACATAATCATACCGTTAGTACTGTAAGCATTTAATATAGATTCCCATAAGGTATCTTTCATTCCACCATCCGAATAGTCTACATTATATGAGTCAAATATTTTTTCACTGTTTAAATTAAACATTGACCATAAACTATTATATTTGTTTGTTTTGAATCCTGCGTCATTTACGGAATCTAATTTTGTGAACTTTAGTTCAGAACCAAAAGCCATAGTAAAAACACTTGACACATTTTTACCATTCGTGATTCTTTTTTGGTCTGCCGGTATTTGTTTTAAAAAAGTACTCATTATATATTGTTAGGTTTAATGCTTTTTATTATAGTGCCTCCTTGAAAATGCCAAGGATTGTCTAATTGTAAAAAATCAATTCTTATTTTAGTGTTTATCTCATTGTTCTGTATGATAAATTCTTTATTCTTTGGTGAAATAAAATTATCTATAGTGGATACACCAGTATTATCGTTATTATCTGGTATTCTATTAGTGAACGTTTCTTGTCCACCATAATTTGAGTAAAATCCTTTAGCTGCCATTAGTTTATTATGATTAATTCTGTAGAAACAGTATTTACGTTATAGTATAATTCATAAGTTAGTTCACCACCAACCTTCTTGTTTTGATAAGCCCTATTAAATTTCTTACCGCTCTTAGTGTCAAGCATGAAATTTATAACAAATCTATAAACACCTGTACTTACTTCCTCACCATTAGCCTTCATAAATAGTTTTAATTTATCTGTTAAACCATCTATCGCTGGCTTATTATTATTATCTTTAAACCCATGCACCATATACGCAACACCATCTACACTTTCAAGGTTTTTATTCTCTTTATATTGGTATATCTTGTCATCTATCATTATAGCCGGATAAATTTGTTTATAAGCACCTGGGTTTGACTTTACTTTATTCTCCACATCTCCAGTGTTTAAAAATGAACCGTCAGCTACATAACCCCATCTATCTACGATTAACCCTAAAGTATTAGATGTACCAAACACGTCCACCCCATCTATAACCATAGTATCAAATGATAGTATCATGTTAGATGGGAACCTATTACTTGTTTGTCTATTAACGAATTTTTTAATTCCAGACGTAGTTAATTCCATATACTTAGGGTTCACTAGTTTATAATTGTTAACATCCTTAGCGGAAGGTAATCTATACGACACATCTAAATTAGACTGGTATGTTTCTGTTACGTCCCATGTTTTGGTTCCATAATTATACTCCTCTAAATAAGCTGAGATATAATCCCAAATCTTTATTTTTAACCCTGAAGATTTCCTACTGTAATCTGTCGATTTTAAAGCTGACAAATCATCAATCCATTTATCTATGTTTACCCTAACTGTTATGTTATTTTTTTCAAATGGTATTGAACAATTTTCACTAACAAAAGATAATTTTACTCTACTATCCAATGTTTGTATTTCTTCTGAACGTGGTGGGGTTATTGGTATAGGTTTTCTTTGTGAAAATGAACATGTCGGTATTTTTGTGGTACCTTCTCTATTACCAGTTAAAGGTATTGTAAAAAAATTAGGTTTTACACTATCTTCTTCTACACCATATATGATTGATGCATCACTTACATTAAATGATGTTATCGAGTTTAATAAACCATTATTTAATAATGTTTTAAATCCTTCTTCTGTTATGTATGTGTCAAAATCAGCCATTTCTTAATGGGTTTCTTAAACCGTTTATTATTATTGTATAATTATTTTTCTTACCTACAATATCTGGTACTGGTTGGTCTGCTGTATTTAAAGTGTACATTACATTATCATCCCATAATGTAAAAGAACTTATATTTGAATATAAACCGTCACCTAACATAGTCTCCAAACCTTTTTCAGTAAAGATAATTTCAAATTTATTTTTTTCAATATCAACAAATCCCATTTCATTATAAATCAAAAGCCATTTCTATTATAACTGTACTAGTTGGCGTTTTTTCTATCGGTACATTCATTTTACCTATAACCACTAAATCAGCTCCACTATAAACACCGACTTCCGTTATGTGAACATTTTGTCCACTACCAGGATAAGTAGGGTTTATTGATGTGTTATACTCTGTAGGTGATATTGTGAAATCAAATTTTGTTCTGTATTTATTTGTCACACCTTTGGTTACTACATTACCATAAAAGAATTTTTCATCGCCAAATTGTAATAACGTTGGTTCAGTTGTCAATGGTATATTTATAAAATCATGTAAATTATATGTTGTTGCTGAATTAACATATAAATTATTTGTTATTGTAAAAGTACTATTTTCTAAATTCAGTTTATCTATTTTTTGACCTACAACATGACTATCTATATCAGATGTTAAGTCAATCAACCTCCAACCATTAGGTGTTGGGTTAGACCCTAACACACTTCTTTGTACTACTGCGTAAAGAGTGTCAGCGTTCCAACCAGTCCCACCACTAATTTCCATAAATGGTAGTTGGCCAGATGGGAAATTAAGTGTTAAAGCTTTTGATTCTGTAGGTGGGCAATCACCACCTAGTGACTCAAAACTACTACAAACAATATAATTACAATGTAACCCTGTTGTATACCCACTATTTGAAGCTAATAAGTATGTGACATATAAAACTTGTGTACCGTCTATAACACCATCCAAACTACCTAGTAAGTTAACATTTAATTTAGGTAACGTCCAATTTCTATTACTTTTATATGACATTGCTGAAACAAGTTCTTGGTCATCTATTGTGAATGTGTGTAACTGTGGAAAAACTCTCCCAACCTTATTACTAAATTCATCCACTAAATTAACGTACTCTATATCTGTATCAATACCACCCAATGTAACATATCTTGTGTCACCTGACCCTATGAAGGTGTGTCCCATGGTTGTTCCAGTAACTTCTTTATGCCACATTAATGTCGGCATTACTAAGCTTGGGTAGTATTTTTCATTTAAACTATTGTTAATGTAAAATTGTTGCCCCATTCTTTTCTCGGTTTGGTTTTCGCATGTTTGTGGGTTGCTATAGTGTATAACGCCTATTGAACTAACTAAATCACAGAACGTTCTAGCTGATGGTGCGATATCACCATCAGCGAGTGTTTCTGGTTGTAGCTCAGATGTGTAACCGTAATATTCTTTTGTACCAATAAAATCTTCAGAACCATAGAATTCAAAACCTTCATAAGTACCAGTAATAATACCTGCTTGATTTTGAGACCATACATTATTCATGTTCCAAACCGTACCACCACTATAAAAACCACCGCTAGAAAATGTATTTCCAGTTCCAGGATAGAAAGAAGCCCAACATTCGTTAGTTCCAGAATAACTTGGGAAGTAAGCGAAATCTCTGTCTATATTAATTTGTAGATTATTTGAAGCTAAATCGCCCGAGACATTCTGTACTTTATACCATAAATAAGGTACGGGTACATTTGTTAAGTTTTGACTTAACGTTGTGGATAACTCATCATTATTCATTTTAACAAGCATATAATCCCCAATCTTTGGTTCGTATGTATTTGAGCCATATGTCGTTGATTGTCTAACTGGTACAAACATTGTCGACCCAGTTAAACCACTAAGCGGTATTACAGTGTCAGATTGATATGAATAATCTGTTGAGGTTTGTGATGTGTATGTAACACTAGTACCTGTTGTACCACTAATAAAAAACCCTAATTCTGGTGAGTCTATTATTGTTTGTATAATATTGTCATACAAATTCCCTACAGCAATACTTGGTGAAGTACTGGTTGGTGTTGGGTATAATGGTGTTTTTAGGTCTGGATTATTAGATTTAGCTCTTAAATCAATATTGTTTGATATGTCATACCCAACGCCTAAGGTTGAATAATCTATTTCAGAATCCCCTAATTTAAAGGTGTCAAAAGTTAATAACCCCTTGGATAATAATTGTCTACCTTTGTCTGTAAGTCTAGCACTTATTACTATATTACTATTTTTATCGATATAACTCACTTCTAATCATTTTTATATAAATATGTTATTATTTTAATTTACGAAATATTCCTTCCGTAATTTTTCAATTGCTGTCTTTCCTCCGTTTATACCAAAGTAATAATATGGTATATTTTTACTAGCGTTATGTGTGGAACCAGGACCTGTAGGGGGGTCGTTAGCTTGTTTATCTTCACCTGACCATGGTAACGTGGGTTGATTACAGTCAGTCCCACTTGTTTGACCACAAGGACTAAATCTTTGCCCTAATGTATTATCGAATATATACCCACTTATTACTGATGCGTCATCATATTCCGCAATTCCTGGGGCGAATTGTTCTCCCTCTACATTAATATTGGATTGTACTGTTACTATGTCATTATAAATTTTAGGTATTTCTTTGACGTATTGGTAATACTTATTCTTTAATTCATTTTCATGACATCCCTGACCCCTCTCAAATAACCCATTAACCTTACAGTTTTCAAGACCTACGATATATTTTAAAACGTCTACTGGGTCTTGGTAACTGGAGTGTCCCATGTTATTACTCCAAAACTCTGGGTCCCACCCATCTTCATAAAATGTACCAGTAAAAAACTCAGGACCTTGTTTATATAAATCAAAAACACAATCATTAGCGTTAACACATTCTTCTATTTCATTTAATGTGTCTGGACACATCTCTACTCTACCTAAAGATACTATCTTAGTTGATGAATAATTGTTGCAGTAAATGTTATCACCAATATCTGTTGCTCCATTACCACAAGCCAACCCACCAAGGCTAGATGACCAACAATTACCTTCTACAGTATCGTTATGCCAATGTCTATGATAGTTTTCTATATAATCCACCGGTTTGTCACTAGATTCACTACCCCTTACTAAACATTTTTCACACCCCCTATTTATACCACCTATTTGAATTCCATCGTGTGGACAACATTGATTTCCGCCATAATTGTTCCCACTTTTTTTATCAGAACCAGGTCCACAAAATTTTTCTTTTAATTGTTCTACTCCGTTTACCTTTGTTATTTTAGATTTGTATTTGTACTGAAATAAATATAGTGTACCAACTATCCACGCGTCAAATAAACATCTTCTAATAACGTTTCTTTTTTCAGCTAACTCTATAATTCTACAACATAACCATTCTTGAATGGTATCCATTGCCTCACAATTGTCTTCACTAGGTATAATCGAGAATCCTTTAAAGCAAATGGTAGGGTTAGTTGGGCAACTGGAATTTGGGTCATTTGCGTTTGTTGGACACCCACACGCCGATGGAACACATATGATATCAGGACAATTTATGGTGGTATTACAGCTATTGGAACTACAACCAGCGGTACCATCACAAGGAGCTCCGTTATCAGCACCACAGACACCACCTGGACAATTAGTACATACACAATAAGAGGTTCCGGCACAATCTAAAGCAAACCCTCTATAACCCTGTCCTACACCATAGAGCTCGTCACAATACGCTCCGTCCTCATCATCTACGAATTTGCCCATAACATCCCCAAGCCACACAAATGGTTGAATTATAATGGCTCTGTAAAATCTAAATATACATATTGTATTGTTGAATATACTAAAACTAGCGGAAATACCAAAATAGAAACCGAACTTTAAACCTATTAATAGTATTATAAGTTTCATGAACATTGCACCAATCTTTAGGAAAAAACTGCCTAACCCGAATAAAAAATCGGCCTTTTTCATTGCCGTATTAAATGGCATTGGGTTATTGTTTGACCCATTACCGTCAGTATTTTTTAAACCTAAAAAACTCCACCTATTAGAACCCTTTTTATATTTTTTAATATAATTAGCGACAGTGTATAGTTGTTTCCATTCAAATAGTTGGAAGTCTCTATCAATATCTTTATAGTCACGTATGTCATCTGTAAATCTTTGGTCTTCAGTTCCTCCTATGTAGGATTGTTGTCCCGTACTTGTATACCCCTTGGAACCACCATGTAATGAACTTAAGCTAGGCACTATCATATTTGCGGTCCTTCTTTTACGGTTAGCGGGTGCTTCGTTAAAGGACATTTTCATCCTATAATAAGCTTTTGTAGGTAAACCTATCTGTGGGTCGGCTGACGCGACTAACTTTCCTGATTCATCTGTAATAACTGTACCGACATTCATAGGCAAAGGAAACGCGAATGTACCATCATCATCTATTAAATCACCCCCTTTAATATCAAAAAATTCTAGGCCTGTTGCCTCTATTTTTTTATTAACAACCCACTCTACTGGGTTTATTTTGCTCGCTCTAATAAAATTTATTTTTCCTGCCCCAGTTCTAAGTTCCGCTGACTCTCCTTGGTCGTTAGTTGGGTTACACCTTTTACTTATTGAGTTTTTTTCACTATCTGAAAATATAGACCCCATAAATAAAGCTGTAGGTACAATGTCTGTGTTTGTGTCTAAATCCACCCTTGTTATACCTATTTCACAATTTTCTGGGTCACCCCAAAATGGTATAACGTCTATACCTTGGTTTGTTGTCTTTACTTGTGGTAATGTGTCAATATTTGACGATGTTTTGAACTCTGATGTACTTTCAAAAAACCCTAAAGGGGCTCCTTGTGCGATTAAATCATACGGCCTAACACTTAAAAGTCCGGCATCACTTAAGTCCACATCCATGTGTACTAACCTTTCACCCGTTGGAACACCGAATAACATGTAATCCCCAGATTCATTAGTTTTTGTGGTATATTTAAAGTATTTTTCAAAAACTTCTATGACCAAGTCGTTGGATAGTAACGTTTCTTTATCGGGAAAAGTACCTACCGCCTTATTTAAGTCACACGTTGTTCTGTTTAATAGTAAGTTATATCTAATGCCATCTTTTCTTTCAGGTGATATGTATGGGTATAAGTCTTTTATTAATAGATTTTTTTCATCCTCACTACTTATTGGTACAAATACGGATACTTTAGCGTTAGGTACACCAAAACCCTTATTAGCTATCACCCTACCAATCACAACACCATAATTAGCACAAAAATTAGTGTATAAATCTTCTTGTGAAATTTTTAAACTTAAAACCTCTAAAAAATCAAAACTTTGTTCTAATTTTAAAGTTAAATGTTTATCATCACCACCTGGTGTTGTACGTAATCTTATAGTTTTATTTAGTTTTTCCATTAATAACCATAAATTATTTTATCATTTTTAGTGTTAAATTCACCCACAACATTAGAGCTTGTTATGATACTTTCTTTTAAAATATTTTTATATGTTTTTTCAAATATCACCCTAAACTTATAGTCTTTATTAACCCCTAAATTAATTATGTCTGTCTGATATGTCACATCGTTAATATTATATTTGACATATTTTGTTGTAAATAAACTAACCCAATTAGTGTCAGATTTTTCAGTAACTTCTACCTTAAATAAACCGGTGTTATTTTTTGGTTCCCTTATTGGGGTGACCTTCCATGGTATGGTGACACTGTCTTTATCTAAAGTACCTAGATTATTATACACATCTAATCTAGTTTTAAAATACCAAAAAGAAAGTATATCACCCTTTTTAATAGTTATAAAGTGTGGGTTAAATATTATCTTGTTCGGTGTTGTTGAACTTTCATAGAACTCTATACCCGAAACTAATTTTACACCATTTAAAACCCCCACAATTACTGAGTTTGAGTCAAAATCTGAGGTTAAAAACACCTCTTGAGTACCTTTTACTGTGTTAGTATTAACTATATTTACTGTAGAAGCTGACACATCTTCTGTAAACCCAGTAACTTTGAACGTGTCTATATTAAATTTGTCTTGTCTACTCATCCCCAGGGCTGTTAAAAAACTTTGTGGCCCAATTAAGTAAACTATCGCTATTATATCTGTAGACTCTATTTCACCACTAAATATATTCACTATTGGTGTTGTTGATGGGAATAAGGATGTATCTAAACTATAATCTAAATTTTCTGTTAGCCTAATGCCGTTAACATATAGGTTTATTTTATTACCAAGTGGTTGACTAGCTAAATTAAAAAAGTTTTGATATGCACTCCCTTGTATTATTTGTTGGGTTAACTCTACGCTATTCACTAAATCGGATGGTGTGTTAACAATGCTTGGTTGTGATGGGTTTGTAACCGTAGTAAAGTACCAATCATAATTAAAATTAAAATTGTTTAACTGGTTTGAGTTTTTCCATGTGTCCACATCTTTCTTTATACAGTCTTTAGGTGTGAACTTGTAATAACTCCTTAACATATAATCACTATTTGTAAAAGGTAGGCCACCCACACTAATAACACTATTTAAAGTTGTTGATGTTAGTGCACTAAATGCGTAACATTTTTGATAGGTAGGGGTAACGTTATTTAATGTTTTATTAGCGTTGTTTAGTACAAAATTAGACCTATTGTATATTTTATAACAAAAATTACCAGTATACCCAGTATAATCTGTAGAACCAGTAAAATTAAAACCTAAATCAGTCTCTTGGACTTCTGAAAAATTATATACGGAATAGCAGTTTGTTGGGGTGCCACTGCACGGTGTTGTCGCCCCTGTTATAGGTTTTGTTGCCCCACTTAACCAATATGTTGGGCCTTCAAACGGTTCGAAACAAAAATTAGTGACAGAGTTAACATTATAAATGTTACTTAAACCTAAGTCCCTATCTAAATCCCTATCTAGATATTTATTTTCTTTTATTTTACATAAAAATCCCATTATTCAGTTATTGTTTGTGTTGGTTGTAATCTATCTTGGTATAGTTGTTTTCTTTTTTTTCTATCGTCTAAGTTAGTGACTATCAAAGGTTTTATTGTTGTTTTACCGTATTCTTTGGGTAGTGGGTTAATTTTTACTGTGTCTGTTGATATTGGCCCATTTTTTGTTGACTCATAATCTAACGGACTAAATGTTGTGTTATTTATATCTGCGTTTACAGTGTTTGGGTCATAACTTTTTGACTTACCGTTGGCAATTCTTCTTCCTCCGTTTGTAGCACTATTTGGTATAGTGGTGACTTCACCCTCAACAAACTCATAATCAAAATCACACTCATCATATTGTGTACATATCTCGTCTTCTCTGTTACACCATTTTTCACCAGAAACAAAGATAGTTGTAGCTGGTATAAATTGTTCAACAAACTGTACCCAAAAACTTTGGAAGGTCTTTTTGTACCCTTCTAGTTGTAATAAAGTTATTTTTTGTTCACAATATTTTTTATTAAAATCAGCTTTTACTGTTACGATATTAGTGTTATGACTACTCATTTTTTATTTATTATATTTAGTTTAAATGTTATATATCTATTAGTTAATTTAAGTGTTTAATTTATACATCCTAAGAGTATTCTATAAACCATTGAAATTTATATAATTTTGTACCTGAATTTGAGTTTATATTCATCTCAAACGTATAATACCCTTTACTATAACAAGTTTCACTATTACCAGGTATAGGAGTTGTGACAGCTTGATTACCGATTATTCTGGATAAAGGATAAGCATTGGTAAAAGGAAGTTCCATATATAAGGTACCGATATCTCCAACATTATCTCCAGCTGTTCCTCCTAAAACTTCTTGAACACCAGCCCCAGGAAAAGCTTGACTTCCTTGAAATTGTGCTACTGCTTTATTTCCTGAAGTAGTACCTGTTGGAGCGTTTTGATAACCTTGTGTAAAGAAAGCGTTAATGTTTCCTCCAGCAATATCAGCCCACTTAATATTTGAATATACTTTAAATTTCTCAACCCAAGCTGGAAAATTATTTGTGTTCCAAGTACCTGTTTCAACTACACCGCTACCACCCCATCCAAGACCTACAGAAGATTCGTTAGCAGTTCCTTGACCCGCATTAAAACCAGCCGAAGAAACACCATTTGTATGGTTAATTTCCATTTCTTGAAGAACTATTTGCTGAATAGCGGGAGCACTCCAAGTCCAAGCACCAGGTAAAGGATTTTGTGTACAATAAAAAGTATAAGTTCTACCATCATTTGGAATAGAAGCTACACCATCAACCACACCGTTTATTTCACCACCTACTACAGATGGAAAAACTTTTATAGGTAAAAGTGAATTATTAATAAAAACTGTTTGTCTACCCGTAGTTGGGTCTGGTAGTCTTGTAGCTAAATCTGAAGTTGTGGCGGAAGTTATAATGTTAACACCATATATAGCTTGGGAAGTGGATGCGTTTGTGGTTCCTTCTAAAATTAAATTATCATTAATTTCATTTGTAGCACTTACAACATTACCACTTGAATCAATGCCTAAGTTATTAACCGATGTTCCAGTGCCTACGGTACCAATATTAAGATTCGGAACATAAACCGTATCATTTGTTGTACCAGTAATTCCAATACCACCAATAACAACTGTATTAGTTACACCAGAAAGTATCACTGAATTATTACTACCTATTAATACAGCTCTTTTATCACTTGGTCCAGTTTTTGCGTGATTATTAACATTTTCGTGGATAATAATTTCATCCCAATTAATATAATCGGTGAGGTCAGCAGTCCAATCTTTATCACCCCAAATAGTCATACCTATATCAAGGTTTCCGAATGAGTCACCAACACCAAATTGAAGTGCTCCATCTGTTGTACCACTACTCATATACATCCAAGGACCAGTATAGGTACCACTATTTGTCCCAATGAATAAATCATTAAGACCAGCTTGTAGATTTATCGTACCACCACCAGTATCTGATGTAATGTCTTTACCACTTTGGACAACAAGATTCGGAACATAAACAGTATCATTAGTTGTTCCTGTTATGTTTTGCCCCCCTAAAATTACAGCTCTTTGTATACCAGATAGGACAGTATTATTGTCACCACCAATAATAGCAGAATTACCACCACCTAATATACTATTATTATTACCACCTAATATGCTAACCCCACCAGTTGAGCCATAACTAGTACTTACAAAAGAATTAGTTGACCCTAAAATAATATTATTTTCAACCCTACTTCCACCACCAATTTCGTTAGTGTCACCACCGATAATAGCGTTGTATCTACCAATCTGAGAAGGTGTAATTTTATTGGTACTGCCACCTAACATGACATTACTATCAAAGCTAGTACCATGCGTTCCTGTAGAAGCTGTAAGTACGTGTGAATCCCCAAAAATAAAAGAATTAGTTGTTTCGGAATCTATTATTGAATCAACATATGTTACTGTGTCGTGAATAGTTATAGGTGAACAACCATATAAATTTGTTATATATAAATCTGTTATACAATCTCCTGATGTGTTTCCTGTGAATGTTACACCAGCATACTCTGGAACATTTAATGTCCCACTAATTAAAGTTGATGGTCCTGTTGTACCTGTTGTTGTTAAACTAGTGAATGGGATAGAAGGTACTAAATCACCTACCCCAATTGCGAACGATGTTCCAGCTGGGTTATCTGTTGGGTCACTCACATCTACTATGTGAATTAAATCATTACTGGCTGGTGAACCACTAAAAATTACTCTATCTGTTAAAATACTCATTTTTTTTTGTTTTTAATTAAAATCATATTCGACACCATCTTGGAAGTCGAAGTTTACGTTATTTTGAAATTGTTTTGTGTCAAGAACATATTTGTAACAAGTTTCAGTTCCAGCACTTAATGTGTATCCTTCTGGACAAGGACTATATTTAACACAACAATCAGAACACATATCAAATGTTAAAAATAGTTCCTTACTATTAAGTACTAAATTACTGTGTTTTTCCAATACTGAAGATTGTTTAAAATAATCGGTATATCTCCAATCTAAATCAGCGTCTAAACTTGGGGCGAAAGTTCTGTTTATTACACCATAACCCTGTATAAGACCAAATTGTCCCTGTTTAATTATTACATTATCAGTTAACTTACCATCGTTATTTTGTATGTTTGAATAGTTAATCTCACCAGGGTTGTAAACCCAAGATTTTTTATTATCTATAACTGGGACTATTTCAAAACCTGGGCAATCATTGTTTATTATCTCTACTATATCAATCTCTTCGTTACAATTAAAATTAAAATTGTCTAAAAATATATCATAAATACAACAACAATTTAAACCATGTGTAAATTGTAGGTAAGAATTGAATCCCTCAGTTGTTCCAGTTGTTGGTATGGTAAATTGTGTTGTGAGGTCAAACCATGTCTCTACATCCACAAAAGAAAAAGGTTCAGATGTTTGTATAACATTATTATTATCGTCTCTTATAATTAAATTAACCACTATTGGTACACCTGAGTTATAACAACAAGGTGCTTCTGTATCCCCACTCAATGGTGGTGGTGGTGCGATTTCTGCGGGTGTACGTTTGTTTATAGTTGTCGTCTTATAATCAATTAAGTTGTTGTTCTCATCAAACTCTAGTATACATGGGTCGGTTGGGTTACCTACTATGATTACATCCCCATCGTCAACAAATGGGGTACAAGGGTTTTCAGGTTTACCAAAATAAAAAGACACCGAAACATCTATTGGGGTTTCACATTTTGGTTTAATTAAATCATTATTTAACTTAAACTCTAATGGTAGACATGGGTTTGGGTCACTTGTATAACAAGAACCTTTATATACCCAAGGTAATTGATTGTCTGACGCTATTTTTAAACAACACACTTCACTTATTGATTCACCATTAATGGTCACAATTGTTATGTTTTGGTTAAAACTATCAACAGTGGTTGTCATGGTTATCTCAGTTAACCCAATATTACATTCGTCTTGTGATTTACAAAAACACAATGTACCATCAAAAAACCCACCCAGTTCTTCACATTTAGCACTACTAACCCCTTGTGACAGTTGCCCATCTTGATTAAAGATACTACCATCTACTTGTTCACTATGTGCTGATGTTGCTGTTTCATAACATAAATAAAACCCGCCAGACAATGCTAAAGCGTTGGCCAGTAACACTCTAACTTGTACATTGTCAACCACCCCATCATTATCTATATCACCACCACTAAACGAATTATTGATAATAAAATTTATTTCATCCGAGGTGAAACCTAAAGAGGACAAAACATTTGGCGTTAACAATAAACTAGCCCCACTAACCGTTGATATTATAGACATGAATGTGTCAATAGTTTCTACACATTCACATGTGGTTGTTGTTTCTTGTATCGTATCACAAAGACAAGCTGACGACTCTTCATCAAACTCATTTACGTTAACCACAAAATTAGAGTCCGATAGGGCGGTACAACAATTTTCACTTATTATAGGTTCACCAGTTAACGCGTCTACATAAAAACTACCATTACCAAAAGTTGTTTCTACAGGGCTGGTTGGGTCTGATGTTATCACACTAACTAGAAAGTCCCAAAGGGGGGCGTTTATATGTTGTAAAGTGTCACCATTCATTAATGTATATAAGTTATCCCACCAAGCAAAATTGTCACAATCAATACATGTAACTCTATTTTGTAGTCCTTCAGAACTTATTAAATCTAAATCATACGTGTCACATAGACTATTAGTTTCCTCAGTCACATAACAAATTCTAATGGTGTCGTTCCACGATACGGCGGTATTTATGGTTGATTGGTACCACGTACAACACTCATGGGTTATCGAGGACCCACCATTATAGACAATCTCACCTGAAGGTAGTTCCTCGTAATCTAATTCATTACATGGTGTTATTGTGTCGCCGGCGTTATCTTCGAAACCGTTTGGGTTGATTACTATGTCTTCAATGGGGTTATTGGTATCTACTTCACCATATAAGCAACAATTATCACAAGGGGATGTCGCGTATTGGTCGTAGTTAATGGCTGTTGGGTCCAAACACCCAGGGCCGCCATTATTAGTGATAACTTTATAACATTCACCTGAACATATAGTCCCAGGTGGACTACCGCCCACACAATTTGAGGCTAGGTAGGGGCCACTAGGCCCCGTACTTATAGTTGCCCACGCGTTATAGTTAATCGCTAATGGGTCTGTACAACCTGGTGTACCTTTATCATCTCCCGTATCTAATCCTTGTGCCATCTTATGTTAAACTTTAGTGTCACTTGTTGTTAGGTAACACCCAATGGTTGAATCCCAAACAACGTCTTGGTTCCCACTAGTCTCTCTATAATACCTACAGCAATCCAAAGACAATGTTACACCACCACTGTTTGCTACTTGAATATAGTTATTACCGTTAATTGTTGTATTAATAAATATGTAATCACCACTAGAAATAGGTGGACATACATAACAACCTGATGTTAGTGTTACTACATCCCCTCCTGGTGCGTCATAATAATAATAACCTAATGACTCACAACAATATTTACTAACTATGGTTCCATCACCATTTTGTATAGTATTGTCCTTTATGTTTATACTTAAGTTCTTAATACTACATGGTCGACAAAAGGTGATTGGGGGTATTGTCAGTTCAGTCAATTCTAATTGTCCGGATGTGGTTACACCATATTCATACCCTAAAGACTCACAACAGTCAATAGATAATGTTTTACCGTTTAAATCTGCCACACCTACTGTGGTATCTTCTAATATTATTTCTTGAACATCTCTAGGACATTGGAAACACCCTGATTCTAATTTTGAATTCTCAAAGATTATTTGGGTTAGGTCACTTGGTTTAGTGGTGGTTATATTACCATCTAAATCTGTATATGTACCTTCCAAACCACCAGAATAATAACCTAAAGACTCACAACAATCCTTATCTAACACCGTAAAATTATCTAAACTAATACCACCATCTAGTTCATTAGTTGCGGTTGTGGTACCTAATAGTCCACCTAGATGTACAACATCCTCTATAGGTGGACAAGGGTCAATATCTTGACGCATCTCACATAATTGTGCATCCTCATTCCAAATACCACCTCTTAGTTCACAACATTCTTTATCCTTAAGTATTTTATTATTAATCATATAAAAACAGTTACCCTTTTCAAAATACCCACTCAGTAACCCTATTAAGAACTTTTTAGCTTGACCGTAGTCGGAACCAATATAACCATATTGTGTTGCTAAATTTAATATTTGTGATTCATCATAGTTTAATAAAAAGTCATCTGGATTACAAATTAATGTTAGACTATCTGTTGGCGGACACCACCAACAATAATAGAAATTTTCGTTTAGGTTTGGTATAACCCCATCTGGCATTTTTAATACTTCACCTAACCCACCATTAGTTATTGGGCTATTTGCTCCTTCTATTGGGCCTGTTAGTGGTGCAACATTTTCAGTACCAAACATTTTAATACCGTCTATTGTGGTTATTTTTTCTTTAACTGTTATCGAAGCGTAACCACTGGTACAAGTATATGAAAGTAATGTTAACTTTAAGTTATACACACCCTCACCCAAACTTATTATTTTTTTATTATTTATGTTAGCCGGTGAGTTTAATAAATGTATTGTAGTATCTACTGTTAATGATGCGTTATAATCACAACACAACGCTGTCCCCCCACCAAATAGGTTGAATGTTATATCTACTGTTGTGTTAGGTTCCACCGTTAACTGACCGAATAAACTATCCATACAACCGTTACCACTACAGGGTTGATTGGTGAATGTTGTTGCGATTCCGCTTACCGTGTCATTACAATCAACAACGGCTGTAGGTATTACTATTGTTTCTAACATATTTAAACTAAACCCATTAGTTTCTTGTTTAGCTACCACAAGTTCCCCATTACCTGGACCATCTACACACCCATCAACCGCTATTGAACTGGTTACAGTCGCGAAGTTTGTCGTGGTGACGGGTAGGTAGTCTGTATTATAACAATAAGTAAAGTCACCAAATGGTAAGGGTTGAATCAGCTGCTCATCTTTACCACACGGTACATAATATAAAACCGCCTCACCTTTCCCACTAACGTTTACCGTTGTTGAAGCACATTTTGGTGTGGGGGTTACCGTGTTTGGTAACCAATAAAAGTCACAACATTCTTCAATGTCATGTGGAACACTTTCTCCATAATTATTTATATATATTAACCCATCTTGACCAAAAGTTAAGTCTGCTGGACAATCATTACATAGTTCCGATTCTCCGGCTTGAAATGTTATTCTTAATGAGTATGTGTTACCACTATCTATAACATTAGTTGGTCCGTCTACATCACCAAATGAGACTAGACCAGAAGATAAAACATTTATGTTGTCATCTGGGTTTACAAGATTTGGTAAAATTTCTTCACCGTAATTAGATAAGGCTTGGCCACTTTCGTCTGGTGTAAATGTACCATTATTATACTCTGTAAAATAATTAGTGATTAATGGTTCTGTTCTATTAAGATTAACCGTACTTTGGAAACCATCAACAAAACACCTAAACTTATCCCAATACCTTTGACCAAAATCGTAAACACCATAATGTGGGTTATTGCCTGTGGTTCTTATGTTCCCACCATTATACCAAAAACCATCATTCTGAAACCAAAAAGTTTCTGTATCTGCTGGAACTCTAGGAAACCCATAAGTATCAAATGGGAACGTATCAAAATTCAAATCAAAATAATCAGAACCAAATAAGTTGTTAAATTGGCTCCTAACCACACTTAAATCTAATTTATTTTTGGCTAAATACACCCTTTCATCCATTGTGACTAAGCAATTATTTATGGTAAATAGTTTCATAAAAAACTCTAAAACTTTTCTAGTACCTTTTGACCTAAATAACCACCAAGCGTTTATAACTAGCCTTCTCCATAATTCAACATCTATTTGTTTTGCGGATAACTCTCTTGAGTACCCTGAAAATTGGGGGTCATCGCCCTCATCATCATTTTCTAATAAATTAAAACCATTACCAGTTGTCATTAAAGTGTCAAAACCTAACGTTTTTGCCATAATTTTTATTAGACTATCCGATGTGTTGTCTTTTTTACTATATGTAACCACATTAGCGAATGAAATGCCGTCAATATATTTTTTAACTACATCAAATTCTACACCATATACCCTTAATAATTTAGAAACTCGCATACCAGTTCTTGAAGTCCCATCACCCTCTGTATCGTATTCTATTATAGAATCAGAAACAAATCTTCTCAAAACTAAATCGGTTTTATTTTCATCATATAAAGAGGCTATCTCAAATAACCCCTCAACATAATTTTGGTAACTAAACGTATTTATATCTAAATTATACCCATCAGATGTTGGCCAAGCGAAACTCCTAAGTGTAAACCCAATATCACCATCTTCATATTTAAATGGTACATTTATCGTAAAGTTATACTTTGGCGTTGTTAGTCTGTCTAGTAAAAGGTTTTGAAAATCTGTTAGATTTGTAAAAAATTTATCCCTTATTTTTTTAATGGGTTTTACGTGAAACTCTTTTTGAGCGAAAGTGGTCCCAGATAATCCATTAAAAAGTTTACCCCTAACCTTAAAATATATATAATTAACACCAGTTGTCTTACCAGTCAATCCCTCAATGACAAACTCATTATTGTTCTCATCACTTAGAATATAGTCGTTTATTTGTAATGGTATGTTGTTCGACCCAAATGGGTTTTTAGTGTAATCTAAATTATACGGATTATTTACCGCACCAATTGGTGTTTTAAATGTTGAGGTATCTGTTGGTGGGTCGTAATCAAAATCCAATATTGTGTTTATACCAGACGGTCTTGTCTGGGTATTACTTATTGCGTTTACCGTGACAGATAATGCGGCTGGCCATTTTACAATTATTCCTTGTATTGTGTCCTCTAAAAATTTGTAAAAACTACCAAAATAAACATACCTACCGATGTTGGTTTTATCATAGTTTAACCTAACATATATATTATTTGAAACTATTGTTTGTAATTCAGCTTCAGTAATATCTAAATTATTTAAACAATAGTAGTCGGACCATTCCCCTAATTTAAAATCCTGTGCAACCCTCCCTTGGTAGTTTGAGGTTATGTCAAAATTACCTAAAGTAAAAAAGGCGTTGGGGTCTGTAAACTGATTACCCACTAAATTTGGTGCAAAATCTCCTTGCCCTATTTTATAAGAATCTGTTAACGAACCTGGTATTACTTTTTTTGTTGCCATTGACTAATTTATTTATTGTCCAACACTAGTTATTCTATCAAAATCTTTAGTTTCGTCTATATTGACCCTTTTTTCTCTAATTTCATAAAGTGGTTCACCACTAAACTGGTCTTGTATTTCATAAAGATTGTATTGTTTATAAATCTCATTACTAAAGTTATATAAAGTATATATACCGTCTTGTATTCCCTTAGCTTGGTTACCATATAACCCTATCGCTAATGAATTAATGTCGTATTCTGTTAGTTCTAATTCTATTAGCATTGGGTCAAATATTGTTTTATTAATTTTAATTTTTTGACCAGTTTTCCCTATATATGGTAAACTATTTGGTTTTACCGTTGGTGCTGAAGATGGGGTAACAGTTAAAAATACTAAGTTAGAGTTGTTGTTAAACCTATATCTAATAGATTTTTGTGTAGTACTAGGTAAGTTTTGTGTTATCGCTTCCGCTCTATTGGCTGATGTTATAATTGTAAATGTGTCTGTCGCTATGCCGTCACTATAATACTCAATTCTAGACCCAACTAAAGAGTCTAAATCACCTAAGCCGTTAGCATCTAAAACAACTCCCTTTATTTTTGGGAATGCGGCTAATACACCACAATCGGTGATTGTTGTTGTTATTATTCTAGGTCTTATCATAATGTTATATATTCCCACATTAGAAAATTGGTCTGCGGGTAATTTTAAATTAAAATAACCAGGTAATACATCACCGTCTGGTTGATTTAATGTTGTTAATCCACCCCCAACAACAAATTTAAAATCATTAGTTGGTTCTTTATTTCTGTTTCCAACATAACTATATAATACTTCTATATCACCTGTCGGTACACTAGATAGTCTTTTTGTTCCGTAATTGCCTATTGCCATAATTAAATTCTTTTTATATTATAAAACCCATTTTTATAGATTTCTAATTGCCCTATGTTATTAATGTCCATTAATCTCATATGTTTTTCGTATATATTACCAACACCCCTCTCTATAAATATTTCATCTTCTATTTCAGGCAAAAAAACTTGTTCTAATTTATTTTCTTCTTTTATTAGTGGGTAAAGTTCAAAATTATCACTATTTTGAACTTTGTACGTTGTATCTTGTCTATATGGTTCATTAACATAGTTTGGGGTGGTGTAAGTTTTTAATTTTCTTGTTTCTTTGTGTGTCGATTTCGAACCTGATGAACCGTTTGAGTCAAAAAATGTTTTATATAGTATATCATCAATCTCGTATTCAACAAAATCTGTTTGCACATTTAAGACCCCATTAACCCCAACTTTATATGGGTTGTTGACATCTAAAGTTTTAATATCATTTAATCTATTGCTAGTGTGTCCTGTTATAAACATAATTTAATTTTTTTTAATTTGGTACACAGTAAAATTTCCACCTACGAGTAGTCCCATACACGTATGGGTTATCGTTGGACCCATCCCCTGAAAGGATACAACCACCAGTATCATGATATGGTAGTTGCCCCAGACTCCCAACACCTATAATGAATCTTCCACCCCCATCACAGTTACACCCATTGGCGTAAGTTCCGTTATAATCAAGGTCGGGTGCTTCGGACTGAGTCAACACATGGAAAGACCCTGCTGGTCCTGGGCAACACCCTGTACCACCACACCCATTCGGTGCACAACCGGTAATTAGATTGGTACAACCCCCTGAACACCAATCCGCAGCCGCGGCTGCCATGTCCACGTAACTTGGGGGTGTTTCTACACAACCTGATGATAAATGATAACACCCAGCACCAGCATCTAACCCAGTACCACCATCACCACCATCACCATCACCAGTACCACCACCTTCAGTATTATCTTCATAATAATTGCAGCAACCATTACACGCTTCTGTTGCGTTTTCGTTATAATTTAACGCCTCCATATCCATACACCCAACTTGGTCTAAGGTAGAATCCGTATTGTCTGTTTCACCATTATCATACGTGTTTGTTATCCCACTACCTATTGGGTTGGTTCCACCGTCATTAGTACCATCATTACTCGTAACCCAAAAACTACCTAAATCAATAGTTTCTTCCTTTTCTTTATGGTCAGTATACACACCCAAATCTTTAATACTTTGTTTTAAAAGTATCGGCAGGAATAGGTCCTCTTTATTTAGATAGGCAATAGTGTCATCAACACCATCACCATCGGTGTCTATAGTCGTTAAAATTCTTTTAATCTTGATATCTCTTTCGTGTTTTTCCACTATAATATGACTCTTTCAGTTAAAGTAATTGTGTTAGTAGTGTTTGCCCCAACGAATGGTATTGTCGCTATACTATAATTACCGTTATTAATGTTTGGGTTTATTAGCATTGTTGGGCTTGTCCACCAATCAGGATTTTGACTATACTCTGTTATAGTGATTGGCGCGGTATAAGTTAGTGGTAGATTATAAAAATCATATACTTTGCCGTTTAAAGCATTAAAAAATCTGCCGACTATGTATAGGTTTTTATTTTCATTAGTTGTATTAAATAGTTCACTATTTCTAAACCAATAAACCCTTTTTAGTTTAAGCTTAGGTACTATCGTACCTGTAACGTCCAACTCTTCAAATAAAACTAAATTTCTATTTTCAGACTCATTTTTATCATAAAAATAAAGCCTAAAAAAACTTTTAGTGAAAGAATTTTTTGTTAACCCAGTTACGGTATTAAACCCCATAACAGAATAATCTTCCTCATACATCTGAGTGTTTCTATTGTAAAACCTAAAGGATATATCAAAACCATTTACATCCGTAGTTTTATACGCTATTTGTTCCTCATCTTGGTATGGGTTTATTGTTTTGTTAGTCTCATCCTCAACCAACCTATCTATTGATTCACCCAAACCTATCTGCGTAAAACTTAACCCCGATGGGATACCGATATTAACATCTTGACCTTTAACTTTATTTACACTATACCTTTCCATTAACAAACGTCTTGTATTTCACCAACTTTAAAATCCCCTTGGTTAACTATTTTATCTTCGTTAGGTATTTGTCTTCTTATATAGAAATTATAACCTCCGTAGAAGTAATGTTTTCCGTTAACAAATGGGTAATCAACACCTTTTCCGGTATCGGGTTCTATAAACCCTATATTTAATAAATCTTTCCACGCTATCTTACCATCGGGGTATTTTTCAGCATAATTAGGTATCCCAACGGTGGGCTCATTTATACTACTAGTTTCTATTATGCCAGAAAAATTCATTATTTGTAGTTTTTTAAATGGCTTTAAAAAATACGCGTTAGTATTAGGGCTACTCTTTATTCCAAATCTATGGACTATCTTTGATATTACTTTTTCCTCTATTTCAAAACTATTATATTCTGAGTAATCACCTATATAATCAAATAGGTTATTTGGTTTCTCTATTGAGCCAACTCCACCAGGAACAAAAATAGATATTGTCTCTAAACTGTTGGTTGGTAATATTGTTTTACTATTGAACTCCCATCCGGAAATAACGTCTGACCATGGATAAGTGTTTTGCCCAGACCTTTTAATAAACCCCAAATACATTTCTGTTAATGGTTTATTATTGTGGTCTAATAGTGGCCCAACATCTATATCTTCATTAAAATGGTATAACCACGTATCGTTAGCAATACCTAAAGAATTAATTATTGTTTTAGGGTATATGCTTGTACTAAAAGCACATTTATATGTGTCGTATTTATTTGTTGTTAAAACTTTATATTTTCTAACATAATATTCTGATGGTGTACCATTTAACGACCTATATGTGGGTTTATTGGTTGTGTATGTTTGTGATTGACCTTTTGATGTTAGTGGGCTTGTTGTAAATAAGACATATTTTATTATAAATGTGTTATTGTTTACTATTTGTTCTACTTTGAAAATTCCATTTAAAATACCACTACCCCTTAAATCTATATATGATGGTATAAATTCTTGTGGTGGAATATATGATGGTGAGTTAGACCCTAACGGAAATGACGCTGAAAATGGTATGAGTAGGTTGTGTGGGGTTTGGGTCTCTATTTTTAAGTATATCTCATCAATGTTAGTAAATGACCCATTAACCCCACCATTTTGGTCTGTAACTGTAACGGAATTTATTTCTACCTGACTTTCAAAATTAATATCCATTTGTGTTGTGTTAACAATTTTACGATAATTACTTGGTATAAGATAGTCATTAATAAATGGTGTATCTAAAACAAATTCTGTATCAAAATTTTCACCGTCTATACCCAAACTCATAATCTTATATATTCCACGATATGGGTTTTGTGGTATCTCCCTATTATATAGATAAATATAGTCATCCACTTTTAGATTATGTTTTTGTACACATTTTACCCCTAACTTTTGTTCATCACCATTTGGTGATGCAAGTGTTAAACTTTTAATTTGTGGGCCCATGTTTGCTTCTGAATTTATATTTGAAGTTGCACCAAAATAACTAATAATATAATTGGGGTCTTTTTTGTGTGGGTATAGTATTTGTAGTAACCAATTGTTAGGCGTTACTTGAGGTTCTCCATCAAATAAAGGGTCCCAATCCTCGTTTAGTGCACCCGTTACAGTCGCGGTTGAAGGTGATAACTCATTTGCTGTATAAATATTTATTTTACCAGAAAATCTATAATCTCTAACAGCGATTCTCTCCCTATCAAAAACTTCTTGTTGGTTGACCACATTAACCAAATCATATTCTATTAGTGGTTTTGTGGAATAATTTAATTCAAGACTTATAAAAGTGGCTGTTTCTAATGCTGTAACACTGGTTAACTCTTTTGGCACTTTTAATATCTGACTCATAACTATTCTTTAATTCTAACCTTTATGTCTGTCTGTGGGAATCTTATTTGGAACATGGAATCGTACTCTGCGAATAAAGCGAAATCTTCAGTTAAATTTATTTGTAGTGTTGAGTTATCTAATATGTCTTGGACCGTAACATTAGATGAATATGGTGAACCCGTTTTATTATATATCTTGAAGTCTGTAACGTTTAAAACCCCAGCAACATTATTTATGTTTTCGACCAATTGTGATAGGTATATATTGTCACCCATATCCCAATCCTGTACCTTAAAATATTTTTGTACAGAATTTATTACCCCTACTACAACTTCACCCTTTGGGAAAGCTTTGTCTATAAAAATATCTATTTCAAACCCTAAATCAAAAATCTTACCATCCCTAGTTAAAACATAGTCATTAATCATCCTATAATCGGCCAGCCATGAGGCTATATTTTCTTTTAATGTGTTTGAGGACGAGTTGGATAACTTTCCTTGGCTATCTAACCCTAATATAGCTATATCTATTTTATTTTGTCTTTCAGATACATTATTTCTAAACGGTATCCCAAACGTACCTGGCATTTTGTCAATTAACACAACATAATCTTTTAGTGTTACAGCCCTATTTTGTGAAGAAAAATTATATCTAACCATTTTTTTTATTTGTTCGGTGCTTGGTGCATTTGCCCCACCGAAAGCTGGAACTGGGTTATTAACGGTTAGTGATTGTTCTACTCTTTGATTTATCTGACTACTCGGCCCATTAGCTTTCATGGTATAGGTGCCTTTTGCTGTCAATGTGTTAGCCCCAACATTTCCGTTTGCTCCACCACCTGTTCTATATCTAATATACATAGTAGTGCCAACTGTAGGTATTTCACCCATAGCTGTTGTGTTTATAAAATCACCTATCCTTAATGTGAAATTATTGTTAGCGTAAGTTTCTAATGATTCTTGGTCGGCATTACCCGAACCAAAAGTCATTTTACAAAACCCCTTATCGGTATATTCTCTAATGAACCTTCTATTTGTGTTAACCCACTTACCTGGCGTGATTGTTGTATTATCTGTTTGTCTTGTTTTATCTTGTGTGAAAATTTTATCTTCCATTAAGGAATCCATTTCGTACCAACTTATGTCTGGGTCTGAAAATTGGTTTAGCGTTGGGTTACCTTGTAGGTTAGTGCCTTCTAAAGATACCACCTGTTCTACAGATATAACATTGTTGTTAGGTAGTACCACCTCTAAAAATGGTATAGCGTCAGCTTCTGATATAATTTTTTTATAAACATTTGTAACCCCAGCAACAACAAACTCTCTTTTAACTAACCGATACCCAACTAGTGTTCCATTATTATTTAAGTTTGGTAGTATTAGCCTGTTAGCGATACCACCAACACTTAGTGGTTCACTAAAGTCAATATCATCAAGTGTTTCAAAACTTTGCCCGCCACCCAAAACTTGTGCTCCATATTTTAATTTTGGTGCATATCTTATGTCAAATGTATCCCCAGCCGCGGGAACGTTTACAGAAAAATCTACTATAGATACTGAGGGTCTTTTTCCCGGTACATTTAAACCTAATGTTCTGGCTATATTTAGTATTGATTTTCTTTCTTGTGCAAAATCTAATTGTGTTTCTTGGAACATTCTATCAGTGTTAAACGATAACATGTCCGATACTGCCGCATTTAACTCTATTAACATTGTACCAATAGAGGCGTCATTAAAGTCCTGGAATGTTTCTGGGTAATATTTTTTAACAAAATTAAACAATTCTGTTCTTACATCTGAGAAATTTCTAGCGAAGTAATTAATTTTTTTGTTTGTTGCTGCCATTTTATAATTCTATTTCTATAAAATCAGTACCAGCGAAAGCGGATGCGGTGACTTTATAGTCTAATCTGACTATTGCCGCTTTTTCGTTCCTCTCTGACTTGGTTACTGTTATTTCTAATATTGTTAGGTTTGGTATAAACTCTTTTATTGCTACCTCTATTTCTGATTGTATGGATTTATGAATTATACCATCGTTCTGTTCAAAAATATATTGCCTTAAATTAACGCCAAAAGATGGTAAATAAAGTCTTTGTCTTTTTTGTGTTAATAAAAGATGTAGTAAATCGGATTTAATTGCACGTTTACTTGTCTTTTCCATTTTTAAAAACTTACCTTTTGGGTCTTCCTCAAATGGGAATGATATATTTAAGTATTTTTCAGCCATTTCTTTTTATTAATAAATATTCAACTATATAATTTATACTAAAAATATAAAATGTAAATTTTTAGCATAAAAAAAGCTTCCGTAGAAGCTTTAATTATTATTTAACATTTTTTTATGTTTTTGTACCCTCTACTTTATCAATACTAGATAAGTCTATATCTATTTCACACGCTCCGCCTGCACAAGCAAGCTCACCACTTAAGTCGGTGTTGTCTTCTGTTTCCACAATTTTACTTAAGTCTATGTCCATCAATGAATTCATCATTTCTAGATATTTTTCTTTTTTAATATCTTCGAATGGTGCTTGAACGTATGACCCACCATCGTAAGGTAATACAGATAAACCATTATAAGATTTACGATTTTCCCACATCCATTCACCCGCTAAGTCCCAATCATCTTCTTTTAATGAAATTGTGGCTGAAACATTGTGTGTGTTAGAACCTTTTCTATGACCTGGATTTACCCATTCTTTTGAAACTTTCTTGATTCTTTCTAATAACTCAAAAGGTGATTCCGTTCTTAATATAGCTCCCTCTGGTGATTTTTGTGGTATTTCAATAACAGCAGTATCGTGTGGTCTATAATATTCATCCTGAACTAATTCTGGGTGTGATTGGGATAGGTACTTGTACATAGACTCATTTTTTCCAACTCTAATTCTTCTAATGTAATAATCATTGTGCCAAGCATGTATTCCTGATGATGTCCCTAAAGTTAAAGATGTTGTTCCTGCTGGTTTAACTGTTGTACATCTAGCCGCTGAGTTTATGTTTATTAATTTAGCAACCCTATTATTTTCTCTTTTTACTAAGCTAGCCGCTTTACCCATATCATACCCTAAAACAGTACCACTACCAATACCTGTCATAGACACACCAATTAAAGCGTCTTTCTCTGTTGTTTCTCTCCATTCTTCTCTAAGATAATGAAAGTCTGTGTAACCAGCTTGTAAAGTACCAATAAATGCTGCCCCTTTAACTCTTTCGTTTAAGTCTTCTTGACTCTCAATGTCTGAAGCGTTTACCTCACATAAATTACAGAATTGGAATGGTCTTAGTGCGATTTCACAACATGGGTTTGTGCCCCAATCTTTATCGTTTGAGAAATAAATACCTGGTTCACCAGCTCCAGATAACTCAACGCGTTTCCACACATCCAAAAAGAATTCTTTCGTTACTTTGTGTCTCATTAAAACTGCTGAATTATTAGCTCTACCTCTTTGTGAGTTAAGTTCCCACCAATTACCGGCTTTACAAGAAATCATTTCATCATCATCGGCTGAAAATAAAGATATTAAAGCTGCTCTACGTATACCACCAGCCAATACAGCGTCAGCGATATAACAAACGATATCGTGTGTCTCTATTGTTGATAAGTTATTACCATCTTCTTTTTGACTTAGTATCCCCTCTATTTTAAGTAAACATTCTTTAAGTGGTTGTGGTCCTGGTGCTTTACCCCCAGATGTTACTAACATAGCTCCCTTTGGTCTGATGTCAGAAAAATCAAACTCTATTGTAGAACTTCTTTTATCTCCAATATATGATTTCATTAATACCTTGATTGCGTCAGCCCAACCCTCTATCGAGTCACCAATCAAAAATCTTTTTTTCCTTTTTTCATATGGTTTATTGATTGGTGGTAAATGAGCTACGTGGTGTTTTTGTACTGAGTACCCAACACCTGTTCCACCTAAAAGTAAAAACATTGTTTCACTAAAAGCTTCAACACTGTCTATAGGTAGATAAGCACAATTATAAACTCTATTTGGTGATATCTCAATTGGTTTACCACCGAATTGCATTGACCTCATAGAGGGTAGTATTTTTTTATCGTAAACTAGTTGGTACACCGTGTTTATTTCATCTTTAAGTTTTGGGTACCTCTTGATGTGCATGTTTTTATTACGGGTAACCAATTCATCCCAGCTCTCTCTTCTTTGTAGTTCTGGTAGGTACTTAGCGTACTTCATGTAGACAGTAATGTCTGATAGAATCTTATTAGATAGTTCCATTTTTATTTATTTTTTTTTAAATTTGTTATTAATTTTGTTCAGAACTACTTTGTTCTCTTCTTAATTTAGCTATTTTTAATCGTTCTTTAGTGTTTTCCTCTTTTCTAACTTCAACTTTCTTTTCGTAACCTAAAAAAGTATCTGAAGTATCTGTGTCAATATACACCGTACCATTATTAAATGTACAATCCTCAAAAACAACCCCATCCTTACCGAATCTTGATTTTAGGACTGCTATTGTCGCTCTATTACCTTCTTTTTGTGATAATGTTCTAGCTACTGACATTATAAAGTGTCCAATCTGAGCCTTCTTTATAGAACCACCCATTTGGTCTCCCGTTACTACATCTGAAGATATGGAACTTCTATTTCCTTGTACAGCTGTCCACCCAACCATATTGTATTCAGTTAACATAGATTCAAAACCTCTCATTACATTACCTTCACCCGACCATTCATCGTTATATATTCTAGCTGATTCAACACAGTCAATATAATCTAACACAACCATGTCAGGTTTAAACCCAGTTGAGATTAGGTGTCTAATGTATGTCTTTATGTGGTTTACTGTAACACCTTCAGATGAAAATTTCCTTAACACTAAATCATTTTCTTTATTGTTTGTTTTTTCTTTTATAACTTCAATAACTTTTTCTTTGTCATCAGATAAAGAATTTAACTCAATACCACTCCAACACGCCGCGTGTTTTCTTTTTATTACATCTGGTCTATCTTCAAAAACAATCTGTAAAACATTATACCCAGCGTTGTAAGCCGTGTTTGCCATTTTAGTTAGTATTGTTGTTTTACCAACACCATATGGTGCTAATACAACACCTAACTCTCCTCTTGATAGTCCACCGTCAGTTAGATTGTCTATACCACTTATACCCGTAGGTATTGGGTGTCTGAAATCCTCTTCTAGAACTGTGTCCCAACCTTCACTTATAGATGTTCCATCATCTTTTTCAGCTCCAACAGATAAAGCTTCTTTCATGATATCAGCACACTCCTCATATCTACCAAACTCACCATTATCGATTATTTTAGATATCTTATCGTTTGCTTTTTTAAGTTCTTGTTGTCTACAAAAATTTAAAGATTCTTTTTGTACATATTCCCAATCACCTACCTCTATCTTTTTAATTTCTTTGGTTATTTCAAAGACGTAATCTTGTGTTATTTTATCTTTTATTTCTACCTTTAAAATAGTCTCTAGTGTGTCCCAAGCTGGTACCTTTTCGAATGTTTCAAAATAGTCTTTTACTGTCGCTATAATAAGTCTGAAATATTCATTATCAAAATATTTTGCGTGTACAATATCTATAATTCTATCAGCAAAATTTCTATTAGCTGGATGTAGTATTTGGTTTATGAACTCTGTCTGAAATCTATACCCTAGATATCCTAGAGTTGTAACTTTTTTACTCATATAAATTAAGTTTTGATTTAATAATAAATAGATATTTATAATACGATTCCGCTATATTCCACAGTAAAATTTTGTAAATAAAATGTTTCTTGTATTTCCTTAATTATAGAGGGGATTATCTTTCTTACATCCACCGAATATCTAACTCTTTGTGGATAAACATTACCCGTAAACCTTTTTTTGATTATAGTTCTTTCGTCCATTTTAATTTCAAAATCAAAAACATCCTCATTGTCATATATATTTTCCACCATAATGTCTTCCTGTAATTGTTTTCTATATGGATTATAACTGTTGTACATATATTCGTATGTTTTATTTTTTAAATCTTTCTGTATTAATCTAACACACTCTTCAGCACATTCAGTTAAATCAACAGACCTAAGTACCTTTGGGTTAAAATGTTTAACTGAGAAGTACCTTTGACAAATAATATTGCCGTTTATGCTAAGTATAAATTCAAATTTTTTCATTTTTTTTGTTTTTTAAAGTTTATTTTTTCTTTTTTTGCTAGTTTGATAAATGGTTCCATGAAATTTAAGTAACCATTTTCACCACCTGGTAGAACGTACATGACACCGTCTTCAATCATCATTTTTAAAACATTCTTAGTATCTCTGCCACTTGGGTCTATGGGTAAGTCTATTAAATATTTTACATTATCTGTAGCCTCTTCGGTTAATAAAGGGTTATTTAAGTCTATTATTTTTTTATTTATTTCATAAAGTGGTCCTCTATGTCTACCTCTTGTTTTGCCTTCTATTATATTTGTTAACACCTTAAGTGGTGTTTCCCTTTCTTCTTGTATTTTTTTACTTGACTCAATAATCTCTTCTAATGTAACTTTCCTTTCTTTTAGTTGTGGAAAATGTTTTAATAATGTATTTTCTGTAACACCGTCAACACCCTTTATAAAGTCACTTTTACACCCTTCAATAATTTTTATTAACCCAGCGTTTGTGTAATGGTGTTGGAAATACCAATGGTAGTTGCCTATACCTACTATCACTTTTTTGTCGGCTAAGAAAAGTGTCACCTCTTCATTTATTAACTGACACATATCTCTGTCGTTAGTGTAAACCACAACGTCTTCATTGTTTTTTTTATTTAAACAATAGAACGCTATTAAATCGTCTGACTCAACGTCTGGGTGTTCGTACTGTCTAATAGATAAATCTTCAGCATATTCCTTAACCCTTAGTTTTTGTAATTCATATTCCTTATCGAAAAACCTAGGTCTATTTCCTTTGTATTCAGGGTAGTAGTCTAATCTAAGGGTTCCACCCCTTTCTCCATCCCAAGTGATAACTACTTTATCTATCTTATGTTCTATAATGATTTTTCTTAGTGTACCATAAAAGGCGGATATACCACCTATATGTTTACCTTTATGGAAAACATGTTTAGCACCACTGTAAGAACGTTTCATTAAAACGTTCCCATCAACGATAAGGGTTTTTGTTTTTTTAGGTTTTCCTCTAGGTGTTCGTAGGCCCATGTTGGCTAAAATTAAAAGGTCCAACAATCTGTTCTCTTGCAATATCTTCTTCAGTGGGTTCCAAAACACCCATATCAAGTAATAAATTTATTGCTTCTTGGGGTATTACATCCCCTGATATATATTTTTCTATAGATGATTGAATTATATAAAAAGATGCTAACTGGGTTCTTTCGTTATCAATTAACGCCTCTCTATTTAATTCTAATAATCTATTATAATTTACTTTCATTACTTTTTTTATTCTATAAACCTAAAGGTTCTTTTGTTTCGTTAAGATTGAAAGTGTCACCACCCATAACACTTTTCCAATACTCAGCGTACTCTTCTTTGTATTTATTGATTGATTCTTTCGTGTCCTCAATATATCCATGAGGTGTTGCAATAATCTTACCATCTTTATACCCCAAACCATTAACATGGTTTTTAAGAATGGATATTTTTGTCTTCGTTGCGAAGGCTACTTTTCTACCATCCTTAGTTGCGTCTAGTTGTGATATTCCAGAGTTCTTTTGGTTACCAAATAAAAACACTAATGCTGAGTTTAACCAAATAGCTTCACCCCCCTTAGCTTTAATCTTAGGTTGGCCGAAAGGGTTGTCGGGTAATTCTACCCATGGTTGGTT
>Ga0233413_10000060_pt1 | contig 55496 bp, 67 predicted proteins | sample Na_anoxic_6_MG_FD_189019 | JGI IMG/M metagenome (GOLD analysis project Ga0233413, IMG submission 189019) | Seawater microbial communities from Saanich Inlet, British Columbia, Canada - Na_anoxic_6_MG | ecosystem: Environmental > Aquatic > Marine > Inlet | place: Canada: British Columbia...
GGTCATCCAGCATGTCTAGGGCCGTATCCGGCTCCATGTCCTCGACATCCCTTTCGTTGTAACGGCCTCCTGCCTGCCTGACCCCAGCCAAGATCGCCCTACGCTCGACTGAACCCTTCTCCATAGTCGAGGCCAACCTGATCAGGGCCGATCGATCAGTGGCAGTAAGGGTCTTAGCCATGAGGGGTTCTCCAACGATTGATACCTGTTGGGAGCGATAGGCGGGCTAACGAAGCAAGCCCGTCAGAGGACGCATCCCACGTTCCCAGCCGGTCGTGTAACGTCATCGTTCAACTCTCTTTGAATGGTGACGTAGAGGGTCAGGGGAGCAGCAACTCCTCTGGCCCTTGTTCTATGGGATCACGTTCCCGAGAAGGTGTTCCCATAGATGATTGAGGCGGTTTCACCCCTAGCCGGAGAATTTCCAGTCGCGATAAATTCGCCCATCTGGACTGAACTAAAATCGTGGACATCAGTGATGGTCATCGTGCCTGACTCCATGACCATCGCGGAATCCTTGGCGAAGGACGTGTTCCAGTCACCCCACCAGCAGCCTTCGTAGTAGGTGACGAGGATGTTATGGCTGCCCGGATCGGCTCCGTTTCCGAGAGGGCCGCCGCCACCGATGGCACCTTGGTACTGAAGCGAGCCATAGGAGCCGAAGCCCGTGTTGGTTCCGGTGCCGTCACCCGAGATTTCTTGGTCCGCGATGACGCTGAACACGATCTGTTGTTCGACATCAAAGGGCCAACGGTGATGTCGCAATGACCGGGCGGGGCCACTGACGCCACCTGCGTAGCCGGTGCTCTGCCAGAGAGTAGAGAGGTACAGCATGGTGCGTTCAACGGAAGCAGTCATCGGCTCGGTGTTGCCGGGCACGAGTTCTGCAATGATATCGCCCATGCCGATGCCACGAACCGGCTCGATGCTGCGTGACTCGGTGGGTCCGAAGTTGGAGAGAACGCCGATCTGAAGCAAGCCTTTTCCGCCGTAAGCCGGTGCGAGCACCCGAACTTTCTGGGTGACCACACTCCGAGTATTCGGACTGGTGCCGAACTTGTAAATCTGCGAAGTGCCTTGAAGGCCGTTCTCGGCACCGGGGTTGTGGTCACTATTGGGCATGGTGGAGTCCTCGATGGTTACTTATGAGGTGCTATAGACGACTTATTGACCCGGAGCCTTGGCTTGCCTGCTGCGCCAACGAGAAGCCACCCGTAGGACGCATTCGGGCGTGTCCCATTCATCGTCATCAGGCCCCTTCTCGCCTTTCTCCACGTCCACCATTTTGAGGAACTCCAAGGCTTTTTTGGGTTTGAACCAGACGCTACTCTCAACGTCCCAGCCATAAAGGTCATCAACACCCATACGGCCTAAATCGCTGTGGAGATGCACACCGTCATATTTTCGGGCTACATCCCCCCAGTCCACGGGGTGTGGCCCTATCGAGTGAACTGTGTCAGCCGGGAAGCGTTCCCAAAGGTCCAGGTAGTCACGGGCGGAGACGATCTCGTAGACCTTGGCTCCTGGCTTGACCTTGAAGATCGCTGCTCTCGTACCGATCCAGTGAGGCATCTCCCACCGGCACCAGTCTAACCAACCACTCGATTGTCCCTTTAGTGTCGAAGTCCAGAAACCAGCGGGCTTAAACCCAGCACCTACGCCTGCCGGACTGACGTTTTTCATCTTGGAGTCGTCAAACTCAGCATTGGGGCGGAGCAGGAATACTTGTAGGTCCATCAGTTCTCCCAGTAGCTCCTACCCGATGATAGGAGATTTACCGACGACACGGGGGTAACTCTGAGGGCTGGTTCCGGTATAGGCTCACCACGGGAGGCATTCCATGCTCGTCAGGTTCAGTTGTGATTGCGTCGGCTACCGTCTCACTGACGGTGGTGGCGCGGTGAGATGCTGGGTCATCCAGCCGTGCGACGGCGATGGCCGCAATGACGACTCCCCTAACATCTGGGAGCGCAAGTCTTTAGACGACAAAGACTGGGAACCGCTCTCGGTTGAACACACCGTCGGTGTCTTGAAGGTTCTCTCCGACTTCGTGTCGAAGGGCCATCGCTTTGATACGATCCAGTTTGCCCTGCAACCCCGAACGGTCGGGTAAGGTTCTCGCATGTCCAACGACCCCAAGATCATTGACCTCGACAAGCATCGCATCAAGCTCGCGCTTGAGGGCAAGCCTGGAGATTCTGATCTGGACACGGACCCCCTCGCTTACTTTGAGGTGGTGTGGGGAGCGGAAGTCTATGGGTGGAACGCGGTCTGTGTGGACATGGAGGAGTTCCGCAAGGGCGTCCCTGTGGCAGATTTGACGCTTCGTGCCCCCGAATACAGCCATGAGATCGAACTGATCGTCAAGAATCTACGAGCGTTGGCAAATGATATTTGCCGTCAGCACCGACTCAACCACATCCTCAAACCAGAGGATGACCAGTAACCCGCCCTAGAGGCACCACTAAGGAGACATCACATGTCCATTGAAGATCAAATCAGCCGTATTATCGCAGACCTAACCGCCGTCAAAGAGGACTCCGCCAAGTGTGACAAGGGACAAGCGGGTGCCCCTGGCACACGGGTCCGCAAGGCTGCTTCGCAGGCTGCCAAGGATCTCAAGACCTTGCGTGAAGCGGTGATCACCGCTCGCAACGGGTAAGCCGTTCTAGGATCCGGCTTTCTTGGTGGCCTTCGCCGCCTTTTGGGCTGTATCCAAGCGAGCCAGCTTCTCTCCCCGCCGCAGCCTAAGCAGCAACGCCTTGTCTTTGACGCTCATTCGGGCGTTGCCAAACAAGCTCATGTTGCCTGTGTCGCGGTCCAACCACCGTGAAGTCAGGCCCGTTGCCCCTGGCTTGAGCATCTTGACCAGCTTCGGGTCCATGCTCTTGATCGCGATGTCCCAGACCATCGTGAGGCTCGTGCCTGCACTGACCATCAGCGGGTTCCCGTCGTATAGGGTGCTTTGCCTCTCTGCGAACAAGAGGATGCCTGACCCTGTGCGAAGTTCCAGATCAAAGTAGTGGACGGGCTGTGGCACGTCAGGGCGGTCAAAGGTGAGCACCAGTGGGAGGCTCAAGCGGAGATCCCCGGCCTTCGCTGCTTGGATGCCTTGGATATAGCCCCAGCCCTTGATGATCACGTCGAGGTCACGAGCACCGATCAGCCGGTCGAGGACTTCCTGTTCGTCTTCGGACATCGGTGTGTAGAGGCTGGTAGCGATGCCACCGAATGGGTTCTTTTCCATACACTCTCCCTGTGTGGATCTTACCCGCTGGCTGGTAAGACGTAGCAGGCGCGGGGCTTCCCACGCCGAACACCCTTGTAGAAGGTCACATCGGACCCGATGATCGGAAGAAACGCCACACTCTGATCGCTTCGGTGAAGGAAATAGAGATCGTCGCCGTGCTCGATGAAGCCCCAACCTTTGTTGGAGTCAAACGATTTGACACGGCCCCGTAGGCGTTGAGGCTGGGTCATCCGGTGAAGGGATGCAGCCTGTGGTGACTTTGCGCCTTGGACCAACTGCTCCACCATGACCCGCTCCCCGCAGATAGGCAACGGGTCGCTCGGTGACTCCCGTGAGAAATCTTCGATACGGAAGAACACACGCAGGTCTGCTTGTTGGCAGAACCCGTAGCCGTGCGAGACGGAGTAGAGGTCGATCCTCATTTCCGTCATGGGAGCACCCCGCCTTACGCTTGAAGCGCAGCGAGGTAATCAGCTTTTGTCCAACCGGACTGGCTCGTGATACCGGCTGCGTCCGCAGCCGCAACGAGTTCCGCCTTGGTGTTGTCCATTGACCATTCAGGTTCGACGACGGGTTCGGGTTCGGGTGCTACAACAACGGGTTCGACGACGGGTTCCGGTTCCGGTTCGACAACGGGTGCCGGTTCGACAACGGGTGCCGATGCTGCCGGGTGGTGTCTGAAAGCGAGCTTCTTACGCAGGGCTTGGAAGTTGTGAGGCATGAGTTTCTCCTTGAGGGTCAGGTTTTCTTGATTCGGACGCCAGCGGTGACTTGCTTGCGTTGAATGTTGTCGGACAACACAGAGGGGTCCGTTCGTACAATGAAGTAATCCGGGTGCTTCGCTACCAGATCGTTGAGCCGCTTCTGGCTCACGGGGTCCATCGTTGGAAGCAACTGAAAGAAGGAACGCAAGGCATTCTTGTCATTGCGGACGGCCCATAAGATGAAGGCGTCGTCAAGCACAGCCGGGTGCTGCGAGTCCTTGGTCGTGAACGGACGACCATCGGGGAGCACTGTGAAGGTGCTCGCGGCTCCAGACAGACCGTTGCGTTTCCCGTAAGTCCAATATCCGTATGGTTGTGCTTCAGGCATGACGCTCCTGTCTACAGTCTAAGATAGGGAGATTACCGAGGCAGCTTGATGTCAGGCAGAGGAGTGCTGGTGCGTACCTCGTCACGGAGCCTAGTCGGTGGATTCGAGACACCTTCTGCCAGCCTCTCCATGATCTCACGCTTCCGGCGACCGAGATCGGAGATGTCGATCCCCCGTTGCAAGGCAAGTGCTCGCAGTTTCCCAAGGTGCGGAAGCCCTGCACCACCCGGAGCCGTTGTATGCACGATGCCGGGTTCGGAGTCCGAGGTGCCGATTTGAAGCATGATCCCACCCGTCGCGGTCACGATGATACGAGCATTCCCACGTCGTCGATGCTGTCGCATCAGATCCTTCGATGCGAGGTCCACCAACCCATTGCCTTTCAACGCCTCATTGGCCTTCTGGAGAGCTTCGGACGCGGACTGGACCAGGAGGCCCACCGAGGTCATGCTCCCGTCTGACAAGGCAACGGCGATGTTCAACACCGCCTCTCGCAACTCGTCAGGTACGGGAACCTCTGTAAGACTACGTTTTCGTGTCATGCAACCACCTTACCCGTGTCCCGCCCTTACTTTGCCTGTCGCCTTGTAAAGTCTACCCAAAGACCTATCAAGTACAGGGGTTTCACGATGCACCCTTTCTCCTGTCTACATGTAAGAGAGGTTCACATGTATCCCATCATTTTCATCGACACCGAGACTACGGGCCTCGACCCTCAGAGGGCGGCGGTCATTGAAGTCGCCATGATCCGACGCGAAGCGGATGGAAGCGAGACTCGATACCACACCTACATCAAGCCGACTGAGCAGGAGTTGGCCAACGCGGTGCCCAAGGCGTTGGAGATCAACGGTTACGCGGCGGACTCCTCCCCTTGGGATATCGCCCCGTACATGTCCGAGGTAGGCCATGAGATCACAGCCTTCACCAAAGGGGCCAAAGCCATCTGTGGCCACAACGTCAGCTTTGACGAGAACATGATCAAGGCAGCGTTCAAGCGACACAGCGTGGAGGGGCGCATCCCGTACCACAAGATCGACACCGTGACCCTCGCCCACGAACACCTGACGCCGCTGGGATTGCACAAAGTGAGCCTGGACAAGATCCGTGGTTTCCTGGGCTGGAGCATGGAAAGTGCTCATACCGCCATGAAGGACACCGAGGACGCCATGACCCTCTTTGACTTGCTGTGGCGAATGACGCCGTGGCGACGGTTCAGGTTGCGTATGCGCCTTTACTTTTCAAGTACGGCTACGGGCTGAGTGCGGTGATCAAGTCAGCCTTGGCCATAGACGAGTAGCCGGTCACACTCAAGGCTTTGGCCATCTTGCGGAGTTCTGCGACCTTCAGCTTGGTGAGATCCACCGCCGCTTCGACCGCTTCGATGGTTTCCTCTACCTGTTCGACGACAGCCTCGACCGTAGCCACGGTTTCCTTGACCTCAGCTACGACTGTTTCCGCAGCCCCCTTCACGTCATCCACGGCTCCAACAGCCTTGCGAACCGCTTGGGTAATCTTGGGCAACAATGGCTTCCGCTTGGGGCGGGTGGCCTTCTTGATATGCCACCACGGCGTTTTCTTGTTTGATGTGCCGCGCATGTTCACCTCGCCTTTAGCGGCCCGATAGAGAGGCTACCGGCTAATCCTCGTCATGCTCCTGCATCGCCTGGATCAGCAGACCACGGGCAACAGCGTTCATCGGGTCCGAGGCGTGACGGATCTCGCTGACCTCAACGGGGAACTTCTTGCGCTTCTTCTCGAAAACTTCCTCAAAGAAGGGCAGGAAGTTGCCCGCCATCGAGGTGCCTCCGCTGACTACGATGGGAATGGGGCGTGGGAGGGAGAAGCGATCCTTGATCTTGGCGAACTCGGCAGCGGTCTGGTCAATGCAGTATTCGATCAGGGCTTTGTAGTAGAGCGCCAACGCTTCCTGTTCACGCCCCTCTGGGTTGAGCAGGTCAACGCCCGTCTCCTTCATGGCACACATGCGGCTCTGGGTTGATCCTGTGGCCTTCGCGGCTCCTGCATCGATCCAATCACCACCACGGGCCACGGAGAAACACAACGCCTCAACGCCGCTCACAGCGAGCGCGAGGTTGCACATACCACTGCCGAAGCTGATTCCCAAGCCAGAGAAACCGTCACCGGCTGTCTCGGCATAAATGATCGCCATCGCCTCGTTGCCTGCGTGGGCCGTGTAGCCACACTCGGTCACGATGCGCTCAAACACGCCCTTGTGGTAGACGACATCGCGGTCGGCATCCACGGGCGAAGCGGGCACGGAGAAGTAGCAGGCTTCCCCCTCGGTTGCGGGATCACCGAGGACGTTCTTGATCATAACTCCGAGGATTTCCAAGGCATCCATCTCACCGGCAGAGATCAGACCTTGGGACAGCGGACGACGAGCTTCGCGGCCAAAGACGTTGGCCATCTCCATAGCGGCATCCCCGACAACGATGATCCCATCCTCGCCTTGGTCCAGGTAGTTGACTCCAGAGAGCTTGAGCATCCTCTTGGCACTCTGATCGAGATCAAGGAACGCATCCCGGACACGGCTTGTCTCCACCGACCCATCCTCTTGGCGACGTGCAGCGACGATATTCATCGTACCGATGTCACAGCCGATTCCCAGAGGTGCAGATTTCTTGCTCATACGGTGCTCCTACTTCTTGCCCTTACTCTTACCCGTGCGAAGTGCCTTCAACGCACTTGCAGCGCCATCCAGATCCTCGCTCTTGGATGAGTCTGACTTGATGGTGAGGCTTTCAACGGTGTCTTTTACGATCCCCGTGGGGATGAACAAGGGTTCGTCCGGGCCAGTGGTGGGTTTTAGTGATGACGTGGCGGGGCCTGTGAAGGACACGGAGCCTAGAGCACGCGCTACAGCTTGCTCAATGCGTAGGTCGAGATCAGACGCAGCGGCGGGTGCGGGGTTCTGTTGGATGGCTCGAATGGCAGGCAGGAGCGCATCGACCGCCATCTTGACCGCGTTCTCCGCTGCGGTCTGTGCAGCCTTGTTCGCCATCGCCTGCGCTTCTTCGGGAGTCACCCCTTGCGTGACGGGCGCTGTAGCGGGTGTGGCCGCGACACCCTTCCCACCCGGTCGGGAGCGGGCAACGGCAGAGGGCAGGCGTCGTTTCGGTGGTGGGGGTAGTTTAGACACGCGGCTCCTCGCTCCAGACGATACCCGAATCTTGCCCAGCCGGATCAATACTCGGAGGCAATCAGAGGCTTCCAGGTCTGACCGGCTTACCCAGACCACTTCACGGGTGACCCTCAGCTTGAGATCAACCACAAACACGGGATCCCCGGTGGCTTCCAATCGGTACTCGATCACTGGAACACGTCCTGCTTTGCAGCGAGATCGAGAATCTGCTGCCCCAACGTGTCAAGCACCTTCTGGCGTCCCTTTCGAGCACCCCGTTCAATGAAGTTGTACTTGACGAAGCCGGGGTGGCACCATGCCGTAGCTGTCGTGAGAGGTGCTGTTCGGACGATCACCTGACCCGTTCCGGTGATGATCGGGACGTACTTCCTCTTCGGTTGCACAAGCCAAGTCATAGGACGCCGCTTGTCATGCCCCGGCGTCGTGTGCGCCTCTGCTGTGGGCCATGTGGACACGATCTCAATCGTGGAGTTGCCTTGAATCTGGTAGCTGAAGGAGTCAACGAAGCGCCGGGAGTCAGGGAGTGGGACCGGCTGGTTCCCGCCCCCTTGGATGCCACGGGCTTTCACCATATCCTTTCGGATCTCGGCTTTGACCGCCTTGAGGATGATTCGAGCCGCCTTCATTAGAGTGGGGCGGTCCAGAGTGATCTTCAAAGGCTTCCCATAGATGCCTCGGAGTCGGACTTTCGCGTTAGCCACCAAACACTCTCCATGTAGAGAAGCCAAGCGACACCAACGAAGTCACGACGCCAAATACCGCAAGCCGTTTGGACCGTGATGCTGTCTGATAAGCGTCTCCCAGGTTGTCCCGCTTGATCTTGTAGTCAAAGTGGTTCATCGGCGTCAGGTCGGGGATGGCCTTCAAGAAATCGTCGCACTCACGGCGCTCAAAGACATCAGCCTCCACAAGACGGTGCTGATACCACAGGCAGACCCCGGCGTATTTCTGTTCATGGTAGTTGTCTGGGTACTTGGACCACAGACCGCAGCGTCCGCACCTGGCCATCGTGGCCTCCTACAAGGGGATCACCATAGGGAAAGTAGCGGAGTCAGTGCTCGCGGCTGGCAGAGGGGTGGTCAGCCAACCCACAGGCAAGAACCCTCCGATGAATACTTGCGTGCGAGTGATCTCCAGACCCTCGCCCCAGCGCCCGTAGTCGATCCCTCGCCTTTCTTGCCGCATCGGGACGGGATGAAGTAGAACCCTCCGGGGTGCTTCCTCCGCAACTCGGCAATCGCAGTTTCGTAGAGTTTCAGACCAAACCCCTGCCCACGGAGGTTGTAATCGACCTCCGTCATCCAACCCTTCCACACCGGAGCCGCACCATGCTTCTCGTAGAGGACCGTCAGTTCTTCGGGGCACTGGGATGTTCCCAGAAGTTCGGGCAGAGGTAACTCCTCCACTACCCGGAGGTAGCCCTTGCTCTCGTCGTTTTCATCAAGGATGGAAACCATATTTATACGCGGAAACCACTTGAACACCCAAGGTTTTGTTGATGCGTAGCGGGTAGAGGTCGCGATGCGCGATGCGTACTTGGCCGCAACGTACCGGGAAGCCACTCGACGGGCAGACGGCTTCCAGTGGTTAGGGTCTTCGATGACACGCATGGGGTCTACTCCACTCCACACCTTCCGATAGAGAGATCACCGGAATGTCGGGGTTCCTTCACCCACCCAGGCACCCGAGGTGTTGAACCCGAACCAGTCGATGGCGGACTCGTAGTCGCACTCCATCCAGCCCATGATCGCTTCGATGCACTTGTCTGAGTCGTAGACGGCAACGTGGACACCAGGCCGCCTCGGCCAACTGTCGCTGGGTTCGTCCGTGACCCCAATCAGAGCGGGGTCATAGACCTCGCGTGGCTCCAGAAGCAACGCCTCTGGGTTTAGGGTTTCCAACTCCTTGAGCACTGCTTCCGTCATGGCGTCTCCCTCTCGGGGGACCGTACCCTCGATGTGAGGTACCAGTGGGCTAACGGTTGGGATCAGCCTGGATTTCGATGTCCTCTTGCACCATTGGCTGGATACCTTTCACCACTTTTTTGAAGTTGGTGTTGACCCACCGAACCATCTCGGGCGAAACCTGCCAGCGGCGACCCTCTCCCTCAAAGGCATCCGAAAACTTCTGTGAGTACATGAACCGCTTGCGACTCCCGAACACACCGGGTCCATGCCACGACATGAGTGCATCAGCATCGAAGCCCTGATCGGTCTCGGACAGACGCACAGTGAGAGTCACTCCGTAGGTCGCGAAAACGGGCTTGTTTGACCACTCCTGCTGCCCAACTTCAAACTTCTTCTCCCACACGGCGTCCAGACCTGACCTGTTGATCGGGGGGGTGTTCCAGGAGTTCTCGTCGGCCAACACCCATCCGGGGAAACGGAGTTGCTTGAGAAGCGACATCCACAGACTCTTACTCCCACCGAAAGCGGACTTGCTCAGCCCAGCGAGGATAGCCTTCCGCTCATCTGACCCCACAGGAAGGGTTGAAGCAAGCCGAATGAGTGCCGACCGATCGGTAGCGGTAAGGGTCTTAGGCATGAGGAAGTCTCCGAGGTTTGATACCTGTTGGGAGCGATAGGAAGGCTACCGCTCAACGACGCTTATGCAGCGCAGCCACCCGAACCGCCGACGCCGTTCTGCGAGTGAGCCTCCGTGGGAACGTGTCGATGATCCCAGTCAAGGTAGGTCCGCGCTTTCCGTCGTGACCGCTCGCCAGGAGGTCATTGCTGTACTTCGCGCCTACAGACCTGTCGTGGGTCAAGGTCACATGCGGCAGCCCCTTCTTGTCGTAGGGGACGTTGCCCGGAAGACTCACGGCGACTGCTTGCCCGAGATCATCATCGGCGTAGCCGACCACCTGCATCTTGACGGGCTGCCCGATCAAGGCTTCCAGTTCTGGGGTCAACTTGAACCCCAGGGTCACATGGTCGTTCTTCACCTTGTCGTGGGCCAGGTTGTACTCGCTCACGAGAGCAGCCTTGCTTCGGGCGTCCAGGAAGACCCCGATGTAGGAAGGCTTCTTCTTCGGGGCGTCCTTCTGGGCGAAATCCATCTCGCTGCACAGTGGATCGGCTGACTTCGCCCGGACATGGTCGATGTGGATAGTGTAGCCCTCGCGCTCCAGGAGGCTCTTGAACTTGCGGAGGTGGCTCCCCCTGTCGTCCCAGATCCGCACCGTGTCGATGTCCGGGTAGCGGCTGAGGTACTTGCCGATGGTCTTGACCTTGCCCATCAGGGAGTCACCTGACCCTTGCGCCAGATGCACCGCGTCGAAGTTGAGTCCCTTCTGCTTCAGCAGTTCTGGCACTCGGTAGCGGAAGGCAGATGCGTCCCGGCGGCCTGTCATCATGATGGCGAAGACATCCGAGTTGGAGATCGACTGTTTGGCTGATCCCACGGTCGGAGAAATCCACCAGGCCGGGCCAGGCTTCTCAGGTACGCACGGCGGCAACAGGCTCGCGGGATCACTCCACCAGTCGCCGTCCCACACCGCTGGGGCGTGGGGACTGCGGAACAGAGTCCCATCGAAGTCGTAGACATGGAGTTCGTCGCCCATCACCGATCCTCGTCGTAGGTAAAGGTGAGGATGCCTTGACTACAGTAACCCAGCGAGGATCGCCTTCCTCTCGGGTGATCCCACAACCATTGTTGAGGCCAGGCGGATCAAAGCCGATCGATCTGTAGCGGTGAGGGTCTTAGCCATGAGGGGTTCTCCGAGAACTGATACCTGACGAGGGCTATAGGATCACTACCGGAGGTCCCGAGAGTGACCGAAGCCCTTGGCGAGAGCCGTCGCGAACTCTTCCTCGGTGCCATCTTCGATGGAGATTGACACGAGGGGGGTCTGCTTGTTGTCATATCCGTCGAGGTCGTTGTCTTCGATGACCGACATGCCGTTGCCGAACCAGCCGTAGCTCGCTCCCTTGCGGAGTCCCATCTTCCGGGCGATCACATCCATGCCCTCTTCGACAGTCTCCTCGGCTTTGGACCAGCTTCCTTCACCCGTCCAGACATGGATCTCGCGGTTGTAGTCGCTCCGCATCGGCCCGAGCTTGACCTTCAGCTTGTACCCCGCGCTGTTCTCAGCACGCCGCATGTCTTTGGCGATCTGCTTGGCCGCGTTGTAGACGTTCAAGGTGGAGGTCTGCCAGACCCGACGCGGGCCTGCCTTCTTCAAACCAGCCAAGATCGCCCGACGCTCGTGTGATCCCACAGCCATAGAGGAAGCAAGCCGAATCAGGGCTTTACGATCTGTAGCGGTAAGGGTCTTCGCCATGAGGGAGTCTCCGAGGTTTGATACCTGTTGGTAGGGATAGGCTGGCTACCGGAAGCCTACTTCTTGCCGCCCCCACCGCCATATTGAATCAGTTGCCAGACCGGAGTACGGCCCCTAAGTTGCCTTCCTTCGGGGATTTTTGCCACATCGGTAGCCATAGGAGAAGCCTGATAATCAAATCCCACGGGGTACGGCTCCGACTCAACGCACGGCGCTTCTTCGGGCCTCGTGTAGCGTGTCTCGGGCCAAGGCAGTCGCTCCAGATCACTCATGGGCACCCTGTAGCGAATATCCCCCGTGTCGAGGTATCCGATCTGAAAAGCCTGTTGGAGTATCAGACCTCGCACCTGTGTTCGACGGGTCGGACCCACGCTGTATCGTTCCCCGTTCTGCTTCACGATGAAGTCCCGCTGACTCAGCATCGGACTAGGACCGATCCAAACCTCGTAGGCGTGCTCCAACCTCCGTCCGTTGGGCGTTTGGGACACACGACGTTCATTGTCATCGGGGGCGATAATAATGTCAACCGGGCCTTCATACCCCCCACGCCAACCCGTGCCATAGCAACGAAGGCAGTGGTTGAGCGGTTGCTTGCTGTATTCCTCTAGGCGTTCGTCCCACACGCAGTCACACTTGACTCCAGTGGTGCGCCGGATGAACAGCTTGACCCGCTCCCCGCCTTGCTCCAAGATCCATCGGTTCCGACGCACGGCCTCGCGCCAAATGTAATCGAACTTCTCCGAGTTCATCGGGGAGATCGGCTCGGTGTACCCCAGAGGCGTCTCAACCAACCCGGTTATGCTCGTACCCGAAGCGTCTATCGCCACCGTGGTCAGTCGGTAGAACACCTTGTGGCGACGATCCAACGTGTTCATCAACTTGTCGCCACGCAACCAGTAGTAGGTCACCGTCACCACAGCCGTTGCCGATGGCGGAGTGAACTCGATCCAGGTTTCCGTGCTGGGATCCCACACAGGGGTCGTGTCCAACGTGATCTCACCTGCCAGCCCACCGATCTCGGCTACAGGAACCCGTGTTCCGTTGACATAGACCTCGACATCCGTAGGAGCGTCCGCGTAGACCGCGTTGCCTGTGCGCTTCACGAGGCTCCGATTTCTTACCCGAAGCCTCCAAACGCCAGGCTGGTTGGGTGCGGAACCTCGGAAAACCCAACCGATGTTCCAGTCTACGATCTCCGCGACCTGCTCCACCACGTCCGTCCGGTCACGGTAGAAGTTGGTCATCACTGGGATCTTGTTGACTCGGAAGTAAGGACCGCGTTCGCCCGTGTCAGATCGGTAGACGTTGACGCCAAGGATCTGCCAGTCGGAGTTGGTCTTGCCCACACAGGAGAGGTCGCCCCCCGAAAGCACCAGCACGCTTGGATTTGTCGTCGTGATGGACGTGTCGGCTGACCGGGACGCCGCCTGATACGCCCCAAAGAACACACAATCAGCCGTGACTGAGGCTGAGATGAATCCCAGCGCATTCGCGGGGTCGTTGATCGCATCACCGATGCTCTGCGCCGTGTCGAAGTTGGTCTGGCCTACATCGAAGTCAAGGCCCCCTGGTGTGCGTGTAGTCTTGGCCGTCAGGACGTGTCCGCCAATGGTCAACGTGTCCGCGTCTGCACCTCCGGTGAGCTTGATCCCAGACACGGTGAGCGTCGTAGAAGTGGACGACAGCGTGATCGCATTGCCCTCAGCGCCCGCTGTGTCCGCCGTGACCGTGACCACGTTGGCCAACGACGTTGCCGATGCGATGCCCCACTGGCTCACCGAACCGTTGTTAATCGCCGCAGCGATGTTCCCCGCCACCACCACGGGGTCCGCGTTGTTACCGTTGAACTGGTCTAGGGCAGCGGGAACGCCGGTCACAGCCGTGATGACGATGCCTCCGATCTCGATCTCGACCCCGGAGGCAACGGGACCGGACGTGACCGTGAATGTCCCTGTTGCCGCCATGAGCACGTCGGGTGTGCCCGCTACCCTCAACGTGAGGGATGTGGAAGGCCCGGTGTTGAGCGTTGACGGGTTATCCCATCGAATGTCTGCATCCGATGAATGGAACGCAGACATCGCGGTAGCATTTGCCGGTGGCCACGGGAAGGCTCCCGATGCTGGCTCCCATCCTGCGGTCATGGCTTGCTCCCGTCAGTCATACCAAGGCGGAAGCGATAGGCGGGCTACCGCGTCAGCGGGATCACTCGTCGGCTTGAATGACCGCCGTGCCTTCGGGTGTGACCCGCCATGCAGCACCAGCCGGAATGCCCAATCGCTCGCCTTCCTGACGAAGCAACGTCGTTGCCTTGCCGTTGAGGTCCGTGATCTCGGCCACGATGGCGCTCTTGCGAACTTCCATCCGACCAATCTCCGACACCAGCATCTCACTGCGCTGACGAATCTGATTGATCGCGTTCATGATCTCGGGAGCTATCGTCATATCGACGGTAGCTGCGGTTTCTTCGACAACGGCTTCAGGGGTCTGGGTCATGTGTGATCTCCTCGCCCTCGACTCTACCCGCGTGAAAGGCCATCGCGTGCATCGTCGTCGGTAGTAACGAGGTCCGCCACGTCCGACTGGTAGTCACCCTTCCAGTTGGGACGCTTGCCGAGGATGCCGAGATAGAGCAACTCACCCTTCTTCGGGCTGAGGGTCACCGGGTACGGACGCTGCTGCGCCAGAACGGTGGTGATGATGCTACTGCCGTCCTTGAGGTAACGGAAACCATTGATGGGTCCAGAGTAGTAGGGACGCTTGCGGTCCTCACCACGGGCTTCTCCACGCTCCTGGTACTCCTCGACAACGTGCTTGCGGTACTGCTCCACCTCTCCGGGCTTGGAGAAGTAAATGGCCTCAACCATCGTCTGCTTGCCCCCCTGCCCCCCAACCTCATGCTTGGGGGTGTAGCGGTACAGGCCCGTCGAAACGCCCGTCTTGACGCCCTCAAAGCGAGCGGTTTGGCCGTTCTTGTACTTGATCAGGATGCCATCGGAAGTCACCTTCTCGACGGTTCCCGGCTCGTACTTGAACTCCTCGGCTACATCGGCATTCATCTCTGGAGCCTTGTCGGGCTTCGCCATGAGCATGTCTCCGACTTCTACGTTCGGCCCGCGCTTCTTCTTGGCAACGTATTGGCTCGGCTCGCGACCCAGGATCTTTTCAACCACCTTGACCATCGCCCGCTCGGACATGGGGGAGTCAGCCATATTGAGCATGACCCAATCCACGAACTCCTGCGTGTCCTTGCTCATGGCCAGCTTCTCGGCTGCTTCCTTCTCGGAGGCGGCTTTCTCAACGGGCGATTGTTTGAGGCCCTCAAGAATGGCACGGCGCTTTTCGCTCCCTTTGGGAAGGGTAGCAGCGAATCGAATCAGGGAGGCACGGTCGGAAGCGGTCAGGTGAGCCATTGTTTTCTCGGGGGTTGGGTGTTCGGGACGGCCCCAACGGGGGTCACTCATATCCTTATTGCGGGTATAGGAAGGCTAACGAAGGACACCATGCACGGTCGCGATCTCTACATACTCCAAATGAATGTGACCGGAGACATCAAAGTAGGGCGGTCCAAGCACGTTCAGAAACGCATCAAACAACTCCAGACCGGGTGCCCGCACCGTCTTCGCTTGATCCTACACTCACCAAACGAGGGGCACAGGGAACGGGACATTCATCGGACAATGGAGGGCCGTCACCTACGTCGCGACGGAGAATGGTTTGAGGAAGGTGCATTGGCGGAGCTTCCCGCTGATCTCTACGACCGGTTGACCCACATCGAAGATCAAGACTGGTGGCGGCGCGTAGATTTCTCCGCACCAACGAAGAAAGCCCCGCCCCCGAAGCACGCTGAACCGCATTGGTTCGACGTGCTCCGAGAGCGGGGCGATTTGGAATGAAGCCGACCGCTAAACGCGGCAGCGCATCTCGTCTAGTGACAGGATCTCGCACCCATAGTCGGCTGCTTTCTTCATCTTACCTGACTTGGCAGATTTGTCTTTGCATACGAGGATGGACAGGGCCTTGCTCACCCCGGACTTGATCGTGCCCCCTTGGGCCACGATGTCAGCTTCCAACGCCTTGTCCCGTACCCCTGTGAAACACACCGATAGGCCGGTCAAGGTTCCAGTCAAGGTGGGCGCGGTGACGTGGGGTTTGATGGTGACACCGACCGCCAAGAGGCCAACTATGTCATGCCTACGATCATCGAAGCCCTTGCGGAACGCGAGAGCCTTGCCGCTCCCGAAGCCGGGAACCGCCGCAAGCGTGTCCTCCGAAGCCGTGGACAGCATGGCGAGGTCCGTGAAGCCCGCGTCAACCAGCTTCTTCACCATGCTCCGACCGCAGAGGTCAATGCCCAGTGAGCCGACGAACGTGGCGAGCGTCAGATCCTTGTGGTCGTGAAGGCTGGCCAAGGCACGCTGCGCGGCACCCCCAACGCGACGACCATCAAGGCTTAGGTTGGCGAATGCCGTGGCGTCCAGCCGGTACAGATCAGGCAACGCCTTGACCATGCCCGCCTCACAGACCGCCTCAATGAGCCGGTTACCGAAGTGCAGGACACCGACCTTCTTTATCCAACGTCGAATGCTTCCCGTCATTTGAGCGGAGCACCCTTCGGTGTTGGGGCAGATCAGGTACTCACCGACGCTGTTGAGGAGAGTGCTGCACCCTGGACAATGTGTAGGGGTAGTGGATGCGAGCGGCTGTGCCGAAGACCTTGTTCGTGCGCCTATGACCGCTTCGACGTAAGGGATTACGTCGTTGCGTCGGGATACGAGAAGAACCGCACCCTGACCGAAGCCCCTTGGCGCGAGCCTGTCGATGTTGGACACGTTGTGCAGCGAGGCCCGCGTCACACTGGCTCCTGCCAGAGTCACCGCGTCAAACACAGCGACGGGAGTAATGCGCCCGGTCGGACCCACTTGCCAGTCGAGGCGTTGCAGGGTCGTGGTCTGAGACTCGTGTGGGAACTTGTAGGCGATGGAACCAGCCGGTCGATGGTTCGTCTCACCTACCAAAGCCCAATCAGCCTTGTCATCTATTATGAGAACAAGACCGTCGATCTCATAGGGCAGTGCTGCGCGGGAGCTTCTGACGTAGCGGTCATATCTTTTCTGTACCTGTGCCGAGGAAACGTGCGCCTCCCACTGTGGGACAATGAACCCCGCGTTGGAGAGAGCGACCAACTCTTGCGTCTTGTGCGTCAGAATGCCCACGTCGGGGGTCATATCGAAGGCGACCACAGTGAGGTGCTTGCACTTCGCCGGGTTCGACTGGCGCTTCGCAGTGCCAGCCGCCGTGTTCCTGGGGTTGCTGTCACCCTGGAAGTAGGCAGCGAAGTCATCCTTGTAGCAGACAATCTCGCCACGGACGTAGCCGGACCAGCCGCCCATGTTGGCGGGGATGCCCTTCATGAGCCGGACGTTGCGGGTGATGTCCTCACCCGTGATCCCGTCACCACGGGTGACAGCCTGGGTCAAGGTGCCCTTGTCGAACCGGAGGCTGATCGAGATTCCGTCCATCTTGTCCACAGCCACCACCCAAGGGGTGTTGCCCACGGTGCTCTGGAACCACTGGAGCATGTCGCTCTCGTCCTGAGCCTTGTTGAGTGATCCCATAGGTGTCTTGTGAGACACCTTCGCCCAGCCGGACGAGGGGGTTGCACCCACGCCACCGAGGACGGGGTGGGTGGGGTCGAGCGCACGCAACTGGTTCTCCAGCGCGTCAAACTCGGCGTCCGACATGTGTGGGATGCCAGCGTAGTACGCGGCACGGGCTTCCGATACGGCGGAAGCGATAGTTGCGGTGTTCATGGAATCTCCTCTTATTTGTAGACAGGGATCGGATCTAGGAGTGAAACCCCCTAGACCTGATCCGCAAGCTCCGCGAGAATGCGTGTGACTTCGGGGATAGGCATCGTGCAGACGACTACACCCATCGCGTTGAACGCCTCACCTGTAGTGGGGTTCAACGCTTGGATGGTGTTGAACGGAGCAGGCAACGCGCTTGCCCACACCAACACGGGATTTGGCCGCTGAACGGGCTTGGGAGCCTCAACGGGCTTGGCCTCGGGAGCCACTACTTTGCTTACGACGCGGTAGCCTTTCCGCTCTTTCTGGCGAAGTGTGTCCAGAGCATCCCCGAACGTCACCCCGACGTTGCGGACCTGACCATAGGTCCCGATCCGTCCGAAACGGATCTGGAGGGGAGCACCGTCGAGGTGACGTTCTATGCTCCAATACTTGCGGGAACGCCCACTGGCGTTCTTCTCATTTGAGCCGACGAACTCGGCTCGGATGCTGAAGGCGCGTCCATCTTTGACGGCCAACCAAATGTCACTCATCTCTGCTTGAACCCTCATGGGAATCTCCTCTTACTTGTAGACAGCGATTCAACCCCCGAGTGAAACCCCCTGCTGAAAGTTTCCTTTGGGGGTTTCACTGAAGCCCTTGATCACTGTCTACAAGTAGGAGCGGTACAACGCTGCTCCCACTGCCACCCCGTCGAGGGGTGCAACGGAGATTCCCATGATCCAGAAAAACGACATCGTAGTGTTCGGACGCCCCAACGGAGAGAAGACCCGAGGTCGGGTCATTCGAGTCAACGCAAAATCCATCACCATTGAGCAAGTAGAGGAACGGGGTCGGAGCCGTATTCGCGAGGCTGGCGTGAAGTGGCGTGTCCACCCCACCCTCGTCCGCAAGGTCGAGGCAGTCTGATGCACCTGCACCTATCCAACTGCCACGGCGAATGGACGGCCCTCGCCGCCCTCGCTGTCAACCTCCCCCTCGTGGCCCTCTGGGTCCGCGTCACCTTCAACGACTACTTCGGAGGTGTGTGATGGCTGATCTCACGGTCCATGTGACGCAAACCTGCGCGACTAATCGGCAATGGTCTTTGGACCTTGCGGGAACCACAGGAACCCACACCGTCCGGTTCGGGTTCCTTGTGGACGGTCCTTACCAGTACGGCTGGTCGTGCTCATGCAAAGGCTTCCGGTTCCGTGGGTCTTGCAGCCACATCAATAAGGTCCGCGCCAGTGGTGTTCGCTGCGCTTGGAATGCCGAGCTTGAACTCAGCCAAGAGACGGCGTGCCCTGACTGCGGTGGGCCGGTCATCGTCGAACAAGTAGGGGCTTGAATGCCCCGATGGTTTCACTGAATCCGCCTATCGCTGTCTACAAGCAAGGAGACAAGAACATGCTGAAAGAAGCCATCAAGATCGCCGCCGCCGCCCACGCGGGCCAGTTCGATAAGGCGGGCCAGCCGTACATCCAGCACCCGATCCGGGTCGCGGGGCTGGTCGAAGGCGAAGACGCCAAGGTCGTCGCCATGCTGCACGATGTAGTGGAGGACTCCGACGTATCGCTTGGCGACTTGGCCAAGGTCTTCCCCGCTCACATTGTGGCGGCAGTGGACGCTGTGTCGCGTCGAGCACACGAGTCGTACTTTGAGTTCGTGGCACGGGCTGCCCTGGACCCGCTCGGCAAGGTCGTAAAGCACGCCGATGTCCTCGACCACCTCGGTCCTGGCCATGAACAGGCGATCCCGGCATCGCTGATCAAGCGATACCGGAAGGCGCTGGTGCTGCTGTCGTAATCACTACGCTCTGGGCCTAACGCACAGAGCGTAGTGATTGCGCGTTCGCGACTCGGTACAGCAACGCCACTCGTTCACAGGACGGGATTTCTTGTGTCCCGGCCAACCGAACCATTCCGTACTGCGCCTCATACCAGTCGAGGTGGCCGTCCGCGTCAAAGCCATCTAGCTCTTTGTCCGCTCGTCCTAGACGCTTGATGACGGCTGCGAACACGATGTCGTTGAGAGGAAGCCACGCCAGTGATCCCGGAGGCACTGGGACGCCTGTGATGGCTGAGATGGCTGCGGGGATCACGAAGTTCTCGATGATCTCGCCCACGCCGTAAATCAAACCGACCTTCCAGCCGTGTTGCTTCACCGCAGTCATCACAGTGCGGAAGATTTCTCGTGGGTTCACGGCAGACCATGCCGATTCCAAGGCTGCAATCACCACCTGTTCCGTGACTTCACCCTGGAACTCTTTGATCTGCTCCTGCACCACCCTGCGTTTCACCGCAGGAGGGAGGCCGCGCCCGTCCCATTCGGAAGCGTTGGCGAAGCCCCATGCGTAGCCCGCCTTGTAGTCCTCGGATGTTCGTGGCTCCGGGTCGGCAAACTCCCCCGCCAGCATTTCAAAGCGACCCTCTTGGGCACCCTCCAAATACTCCTGTACGTCCTCGTCTATTTCCTGCTCCCCGATCGATTTGACGATCTTGGGAGCCACGTCACGAATGATCTCATCAACGAGATCATCCAACGGCCCATGAACGAGGTCTTTGTACTTCTTGGTGAGCACAGACAGCGGTTGCGCCATCCAGGCCATCCACTCACGAAGGCCAGCTTCTTTTGTGTACATTCTGCTTTCCTCCCCAATCGGGTCTTATAGAAGCAATACCGACCGACCCCCTGCTAGAGACTTAGAAATGGGGGTCACTTTCCGTCCACCCTCGGTACTATGTCCCACCCCTATGACCCCGGAGAGACACCCTATGTTGCTGCGAACCGAAGGAACTTATTACGCCCGGACAGAACATGGGGGTCATCAGGTTGTAGCCGATGACCAAGGGTTCCTTGTGACGTGGCCCTCTGGTGCTGTGAGATACCCCTCTGCGCGGCAGACAATCATCGCCCTGACCAACCGGGAACCCCAACCGTCGCCACGTCATCGCGACCCCAAGGTCTCCTCCCACCGCTATTTCCGTCGTGGTCGTTTCGGGGATCCGGGTCCGCAGATTGACACCTTTGCATTGTTCAGCCCCAACCTCACGGTGGTTGCTCCTGTCATCGTCCTCAAAAGCAGTCCTGATTTATCTATCGCAATTCCGGTTGGGATTGATCTCGCCAAACGAGGTCACGAGGTACGAAAGCTGTTTTATGCAGGCTACGGTCGCCGGGTGACGCGACACGGCTATGACCCCGAAGACGTTTTGCAGGAAGTCTATCAGGGCCTCCTCGTCAGAAATCGAGGCAAGTGCCCCTTCGACCCGAGCAAGTCCAGCTTCGGCCACTACGTCCACATGGTCTGTGGCTGCATCGTAAGTAACTACCGTCGTCGATACTCCCGCCTGGAACGCAACGAACAGTTCGGTGTTCTTACCATGAACGATGGCGCGTATGAGATGCAAGACGTTCGGGACTCCAACCTTGCTGTTGTCGGCCCCCTTCAAGGGGAGGCGGTGGAAACCGAGTCTACCCAGCGGGTGTTGGAAACGCTTGTCTCTGCACGGGCAAGCACCGTTGGCGTCAGCCCTGTCCTAGCGCGACAGTGTTTCGGCCTCATGGTCAAAGGCTACCGGAAAGGGGAGATCGTGACCCTGACCGGCGAACCTCCCAACAAGATTGCCAAGATGCTCAGGCTCATTCGACAGACCGCTGCCGAATGGCGAACCTATGTCGGACTCTGATCTCCCAAAACCACCGGGACACACCTGCCTGACCCTCGACAAGACGCAACGTGCCTTACGTCGTCTTGCTTGGAGAGCACGCAATCCCGACCGTGCGGGAGATGTTTCCGAAGTGCTGGCAGAGGGACTCGGCCTGTTAGAGCAAGTCCGAGAGGAGAATCGAAAAATGCGAGCCGCCTACTACAACATGCGCGAGCGGTTGCGCGAAGTCGAAAAGCATGAGGTAGGGAGGTTCTGATGGGAAAAGTCAACATCGCAAACAGTATGGAGTTGGCCGATCACTGGGGAAGGCTTGGAAGCCTTCGCATCAAGCGCGTGCTTCTCTCCCCCGCTGCGTGGAAGGTACTGCGGGAGTTCGCCTTCGTGTCCGAGTCGGGCAACGGCGGTCGGCTTTGGGGCCGGGACGTAGAGGTTCAAGACCTCAAAGACGACGTATGGGCACAGGTAGTGACGCATGGCAAGTGAATGGTGGGTGTACACCTTGCAATCTCAGCAGGTCCGTATTGGCAAGCGGGGCCAGTCCTTGCCGGGGCTGTTCTATGTAGGCTGCTGCACCGCGCCTTTGAGGAGGCTACGCCAACATCAGGGACTCATTAAAGGTGGTGGGAAATGGACTGCGAAGCACCGCCCCCACTTGCTCAAGGCCATCTACGGACCCTATGCCAACCAGAGCGAAGCCTTGATGGCAGAACGAGCCTTGAAGAAGGGAAGGCGCGGGGTGAACCGTTGCCGATGGTCACCGGAGGACACCTACAAGGGAGTCTCGTGGTGTCGAGGGCTTGGACCCGACGACCCTCGCATAGCCGAGATCAACGCCTCGGTGATGGCTGAGATCAACGGAGACTAAGCCCTTGGATGAGGTTCTTAGGGTCTGCCATGTGTTCCTCGATCAGTGAGCACGGTTGTTCCCGTCGAACATGTTTTCCCAGTCACCATCATTGTCGGGGTTCAGGCCGAGCCTTTGAAGCCCTGATTTGTCGTAGACTTTGGCTTTTGCGCGTGCCAAGTCAGGGTAGGATGCGTACTCCTCGGCATTTTCTTTGTCCGGCCACCCAGAGTTGATCTCAGCACGGGGGGTGTTCTGCGTGCGGGGGTCCGGGGGGGTGACGATCCAGAACACATTTTCACGGTCGTTGCGTTTGGATATCTTGCTCAACCCCGCCAAGATCGCCCTACGCTTTGGGTCACCCGCCTCCATAGTGGAAGCAAGTCGAATGAGGGCCGATCGATCGGTAGCGGTAAGGGTCTTAGGCATGAGGGAGTCTCCGAGGTTTGATACCTGACGAGGGCTATAGGCGGGCTAACGGCTAACGACGCTTATGCAGTGCAACCACCCGTCGCGTAGTCTTGACGGATGGAAGCCGTAAAATAAATCCTGCGTGGTTTGCCTCGTCAACGGTACAACCGGGTGTGCGGTTCTGTTGCGGTCCCGCACACTCCTGTGGCCGTCAGGGTGCCTCTGCACCTTGGCGGCTCTCCCTCATTTCTTATTCCGAGGATCGAGTACACCTGCTGTGAGTGCTGCTACCACTCCCGTCAAGACCAGTAAAATCCTCTCGGCTACATGTAGGGTTTCCGTCGGGAGGCCCCCCAAGAGCACCGTGGCCAAACCCATCGTAACGATGACGAAAAGCAGGATCACATACATCTGGCGACGGTCGAAGCCTGTGCCCATGTTTCGACGATCCGCCCCGTCACCGGATCTACGCGAAGTTCCAAGGTTGTCGAGGAGTAGAGACACCTGCTTGGTCAGAGTTTCCTGCCTCTGCAACCCAGCCTCGGATTTGGTCTTTGCTATCTCTGCTTCAGCCCGCGCATCCTCCAACTGAGCGAGCCTCACTTGCGCGTCGTTTCTCGCGTCGTGTGCGTCCTCTAGGGCTTTTGAGAGTTCTTCTTCGCGCCCCACCTCTCCCGTGCGGTCCCGAAAGAACCCCACGAAATACCGTTCCTTTTCATTCTTGATGTCTGCGACGTGTACCTGAATCTCAACCGAGGAGCCGTCCAGGCGGACCCCTTGAAGATTTCTCCACGTCCCCATGATCCGGTCTTTGTTGGCCCGCAGCATCATGGTGCCGCCCTTTGTCTTCGATTGGGCGACGTAGCCTGCAACGTGGCCTTTGTGTCCGTTGGCTATTTCGGGAGCCATTAAGGAGCGGACATCGCACCCCACCATGTCAGAGGCTTTGGTGTACCCAAACAACTCGCAAGCCGGTTCGTTGGCGTACAGGATGTTCACGTTGCCGGACCCGTCCGTAGGAACATCTCCGATCACCATTGCAATCTGAACGCGGTCGGCCATATATCGAATCGTATCAATGACTTGCATATGCAAACCCTCCTTTGTTTATGCCCGGATGTACGAAGCTCCGAGCATCAACTGTCTTCATCGTAGGTGAATGTGAACTCACCTCCCTCACAGTATTCAGCAGCGCCGGGGTCAATGTTCTTGGCCCCGGAATCAGCCCCTACCACATAGGTGGTGGCATATCGGTGTTCCGTTGGCGAGTCGCCGGGGGTCATTGAAACAAGAATCCGGTTGGCCGTTAGTTCTACGCGACGGGCCTGCTTGTTGGCAGCGGTGGTGAACCCCTGTGCTGACAGCGTGGCATCGTCCGAGAAGCCCTCTATGGACCGACCCGTAGAGCCGATAATGTAAGACAATCCTGCCGTCGCTCCGAGTGAGGCCAGACTGGCTGCTGCGATCAGGAGATCAAGGGCTATGTCGTCTTGGAACACACCCTTGAAGTCGCTCACGCCCCCGCCGCCATCGACGGTCGCCGCCGATAGTTCTTGGGTGAGGATGTAGACGATCGCTTCGTTGGTGGTCAGGCTCGCCAACAGCGTGCTCTCCGACACCGTGGCTGTGCTCAAGGTTTCACGAACAACGGTGCTGTTGGCCTGACGGACCAGCTTCGTCAGGGGCACCAGGACGTATGACACACCACCCGTCCGCTCAATCACGTCAATGATGTCCGACTGACGCACAGCATCACCGAGCCGTAGGTTGTTGAAGAAGTTGGCGAGGTTCGTCCGCAGCGTCGTGTCTACGGAGCCGCTGTCGCGTCCCTGCACCAACACCACAGTCGCTTCGATATCGAGAGGCACCGGTACGGCTTCCTTGACGATCACATCAGCCGTTGCGTGCTTCTTGGCATCCACAGCGTCCTGTGTGAGCGAGACGATCAGGTTCGTGGTGTATGTCACCGTGAAGTTCTCGTCGTGAAGGTAGGACACGAGGACCGTAGCCCCGTTGGCGATGGTGCTCGCGTTGGTTCGGGTGATGCTGACCGCTGAGGTCTGGGTGCCCAACGTGATCTGGTAGTCAGGTAGGCCGCTGGGATCGTTCGGCCCCGCATAGGTGATCACACCATCGCTGCTCTTGACCACGATGCTCAAATAATCGGCTCCGAGGTTGTCCACGAACTCCTGGTATTGACCGATCAGCACATGGCTTTCGCCCGTGACCACTGTAGTGCCTCCGGTGGGGATCGTGGTCCCTGTGGAGTCAGTGTAGCCGTCGATCTGAAGGTAGCCGCTCGCCAAGGCAGACCGCCCGGTGGCCAACGGAGCGTCGGGCCTGACTAGCAGGTACGCTTCCGTGGGGAGTGTGCCGCTGACCGTGCCCACCACCGAAGTGATTTCTGCCACCGGCTGGCGAGGCAAGATGAACCGTCGCCCCGCCTGACGCCGATACGACCCCAACACCACATCCGTCAGGTCCACGGAGGGTTGGACGATGCTTATGCTCAACTGGATGGTGTTGTAGGTAAGGATTGTTACCCCTGTGAGATCAAACGAGGCACCCGTGCTGGCGTTGCGGAACTCGTAGCCGATGGCCACATCATCCAGCATCGCCACGATTGGATTGCTCTCCGACAGGGTGGGATCAAGTGCCCGGAAGATGAGCGTCGTGATGTTCAACACCTCGAACTGCACGTCCTGCGCGATCTCAAAGGAGAAAGCAAAGGTATCGGTGACCGTGGCGATGTTCTCCCCTTGAACCCAGACATCGACCTTGCCGCCTTTGTGTACCCCAGCCGTATCGAGATCCCGTTGCATCAATGCACCGCCCGCTGCGACGACGTTGGCTCTGATCACACCGGGAACATCAGCCGCAGTCTGCAAATACCCACGGGACGTGCCGCTATCGACGGAGGCTAGACGGTTCTGCGTCCGCACCGTGAGATCAAGGTTGCTCTCCGCGTTCTGACCTCCCGACATTGCCGCCGGATTTGTGACCCGAAGGCTTGTGGACAAGGCAGACACGACTCTAGTGATCTGACCCACCCCCACGTTGGTCTGTGAACCAGCCGTCGTCGCCTGTACCGGAACCGAAATCTGGTAGGTGCCGCTGATCGGGTTGAAGTAGCTGGCCACCTCATTGAAGGGAATGGTGGCAGCGCGGGTCGTCGAGAACTGAATAAAGGAGCCTACAAGGGTGCCGAGAGGGACCACGATGCTGGCTGTCGGGCGCTGGGTGGTGAAGAACAACACTTCGCCCGCTGAAGACGTGCCAGAACGCCTACGAACGCCGTAGTTGCTCGCGTAAGCGTCGAAAGCAGAGTCAATGAGGCCCTGGACTTCCGCGTTGCTGGTGATGTAGAGAGCACCTTTGAGGCCCTGCTTGTAGGAGGACTGGTTGACCGGAGTGCTGACACCCGATCCTGTGGGGTCATCCACTTGGAGCAACAGCGTTGGAGTGCGCGCTCGTTGGTAGAAGTCGAGCAGGAACCGGACCCTCTCCGACTCCGAGGAGAACGGATCGATCACGGTGTCTCGCAAGACCGACCCCGCCTCGACCTTGATCTGTGGGTTCGACCGGAAGATGGCCGTGATGAACTCCTTGACGATGTTCTGTCGGCTGGTCGTAGGGATCGACGCAATGGCTGTGGTCACCAACTCGGGTTGGGCCACAATCTCTGGAGAAAAGGAGGACTCGTACTCGACGTTGAGGATGCTGTCGTAGAACACCGCCGTCACGACGTAGTAGAGAGGCACATCGACGCTCAGGTTGGCGAAGGACGCCACGCGCACGGTGGCGGGGGTTGACGTTGGCCCCGCCTTCCGGTTGTGCGAAAACTCGTACACGGTCACGTCCCGCACCTGATCCAAGGTCAGGTTCATGCGGATTGTGCGGGCCGTCTCTGGCACTTCATAGCGTTCACTGAAGTCCGACTGAACGAGGACTTCGTTCTCATCCTCTTGTTGGCCAATGACGCGAAAGTAGAGCGGGTCCACAACAGGATTCCCGTTGGCGTCCACCTTGACTGGGACGTTGACCACCTGCTTTGCAAACTGTTCCGTCTCTTGAACGGTTGAAAACTCGGTCACCCGGCTGACGTTGATCTGTGTGTACCCAGTGACGCCGCCGCCTGCGAACTGCGAGGCGTAGAAGCTCATGCCCTGAAAGCCCGCGCCTTCCACCTGTTCGGATCGGATCTGCACGGTCGCGTTCTGTTGAATCACCGAGATGTTCGTGGGCACCGTGGCCACAATGCCCACGTCGGCATCTGTGACCAACCGGACCTCAGCCGTGGCTGGTGGTGTCACCGTCCCCGAAGGGAGCACCGCACGCACCGAGAGCGTGTTCGCGCCTTCAAGCATCAAGATGCCATCCGGCTCATACTGTGGGTTCGGGACAGTCCACGCCCCGTCGCCCCACTGAATCAAGGTGTCGTCGGAGGAATAGCCCGCTCCATTGATGGACACCTGCACGTCCACCGCCCCAAGGGGGATGGTGCCCTCGAAAAAGCGGGTCTGAACGGTCGTGCTGAAGACGACCGTTTCACGGAGGGTGTTGTCAGGGCCGAGGATTTGAGGGTTGCTCATGGTCTACCTTTACCCGTCCAGTAAGAAGCGTTGGGACTGTGCTCTTGAAAGCCCGGACGTTTCTAGTCCAAGCACCTGTCCATTAGAGCCTGCCAAAGCTACGGCACCGGGCGCTGAATAGACGATATCCAACTGGACGGGCTGGCCTGTCCCGTTGGTGACAGACGCCTCTACAAAAAACACCGTGGGGTCATCTGCCGAGGGTCGCACCGTCACGTCGTTGATTCGATACAGCCGTTCCCGATCCTTGACCTGCTGGGCCTTGCGTTGGCCGTTCTGAACGCTCTGGACACGAGACAGGCTATTGATCACGTCCTCCCGAATAGCTGCCGCTGCCGCACGGGCCTGTTTGGCCCCAATGCGAGACAACAGGGACGACCCATAGCCGGGATGATAGGCGTTGGACCCACGGACGGTCAGCAATGCCTTTAGGCACGCTTGGTAAAGCAGGTTCTCGTTCTCGATGGTGATCACACCACCGTCCAGATCGAAGCGGTAATCGTTCTCGACATAGGTGGCTTGACACCGGGGGCACCGTTCAGGCATTGCCGCGTAGGTCACTTTGATGTCGGGGTTTCCCAAGAGCGGTTTCTTGAACCGAGGGTATCGAGCGGGAACGGAGGTCACCCCTCGTGGAGTCACGGACGGGTACACGTCCTGTCGCGCTACCAGATCCCAACCAGGGTATATCTCCCGCCCTCGGACTCCGCGTTGAGTGAACCGGAGCGCATCAGCACCCTTACCGCTGACACGAACGAAAGATTGTGCCCCTGTGGTCGCTGCGTCTCCGAAAGCGATGGCTTTGTTGCGGGTGGTGATGGTCACAATGTCATTGAGGGTCGTCAGCTTGAGTGCGCGCTCTAGGTCCGCAACCTTGATGCGTTTTCCCAGAGGCAAAGAAATCGTGACCGACCCTTGGCTGGACGTGACCGTGATCTGGTTGGCGTCCGGGCCAAGCAATCCTGTGCAACGCTCAATCCTGTAGGGGCCGGAACCCGCTTGCAGGAGTGCTTGCGAGTAGATGCCACTGGGAGGCACATAAACCGCGTCATTGATGAGCACCCGCACAGAAGGGGAGTTGGCGACCGGAGCACGGGTCACCAGCGAACGGCGGTCGGACCCCAACGTGACCGGTTCCTCAACGACGAGGTGCGGACACGGGAACCCAGCTTGGATTTCTAGGCTCACTGACGATCGCCTCCTGATACAACAGAGGGGCGATAGCCGAGCTACCGTCAACGACGCACCCCGCTAAGGAGCACTCGTCCGTGGTTTGGGCGCATGGACCACGCAATGTGCGTCACCCTTGTGGTAGAGGCAGTTGTTTGCAATGCCTCCGATGTAAAGGCCCGTTTCGGGATGACAGCACAGACCGGGGAACCCCAGCCCGTCTTGCTTCTCGACGCTGCGGTGAAGGTTTTTCGGCACGGGGTGGTACTGCCCCTTGACTCGCCAATCCACATTAAGAGGGGGCCTGCCTTTCACGCCGGGGTTCAGCTTCAGGTAGTTCGCCTGAGCCTCTACCAACGCTGCACAACAGAAGCCTTCTTCCCGCGCCTTGACCTGTTTGGGATCATCCACGTCGATCCCGTGGCCCGTGTGGTTGACGTGACCGCACCGGAAAGTGCGAGGAGGAACCCAATCGTCGGGCAGCTTGGTTGGGACTGTGGACGGTGCAGGCTTACGCTCGGGTTCCGGCTCGGGCAAGACCTCGGGTTCCGGCTCGGGCAAAGACTCTGCGGCGACTATGATGGGGTAGGACAACGCCTCGGTGTCGATGGAGAACAGCCCTGCTTCAACGCCCGCGTCGATGACCGCCTGCCATCGTTTCGTGACGAGTCTCTTGAGTCCAAGAACCTTGGCTGCCACGGGCTTCCATGAGTCCACGGAGGGGCGCTTGCCGCCCTTGGCGACCACAGCTTCACGGACAGCGTGTGCAGCCTCCAGAGGGGTCGCTACGCGGGCAAGCGTGTCCTTTGCACACATATCCCCAGCCGGGTCGAGTTTGTCAGGACTGACGAATGCGGATTTGGGTCCGTCCGTCTTGCCGGTGAGAGTCCATGTCTCAAAGCCCTTTGGGGTCTTGTCCACGTCCGCTCGGACAGAGGTTTTTACACCAGAGGCGAATTGCTCTATGAGTTTGTTTACATCAGCCATGTGGCACCCCCTTGGGATTGACGGTGGTGAGCGTTGCGCCCTCAGCCTCAGAGGGAGGCGCGGACAGGATCTTGTCGTGCATGGCTCGCAGCACCTCGACGGGGACACGACGGTCCTCGGAACGGGTAGCGTTGCGCTCAATGCACACTTCCAGCGGTGTGTCGAGCCAGACGATCTCGACGGGAACTCCCGCCTCGGTTGCCTGCTTGATCCACGGCTCCCGCTTCCACGGGAGATCCAACGTGGCATCGAAGTACAGAACCCCGACCCGCTCATGCTCGGCAAGCCAAGTGCTCTTGCCAGCGGCAGGAACGCCCATGAGAAGGACGACCTTTGAGGGGTTGCCCCACGCAAGGTGTCCCGCGAATGCTTCACGGGAACGATCCCATGCCGCCTTCACGCGGTCGGAGGTCCAGTGGTACTTTCCGTCCTCGGAAACGAGGTAGGCGTCAGGGGATACGATCATCGGAAGCCTCCGTGACGCCAGGGCTGACGGACACCCTCTTTGGCACCGTCGCGCTTGGCGTCGTCTTGTAGGTTTTGGAACAACCGCCACAGAGCGGTCTGCTCTGCGGGGGTCAACTTCTCAAGCATCGGGATCAACACTGCGCGGTCGCAACGTGCCCGGTGCATCAGGGCGGTCAGGTGTCGAAGCATGGGTTCCCCCTCCTACTTGTAGACAGGGATTCAGACCCTCAGTGAAACCCCTTCCTGAAAGTTTCGATCAGGGGGTTTCACTGAAGCCGTCTATCGCTGTCTACAAGTAAGAGAACAACAACCACCCGCCTCATTGAGAGGCCAACTGGAGTCTACAATGGCCAACGAACTCGCCACTAACCGGATCATCCCATTCATCAACAGCGCGGCACCCGGTCGCCGGAAGGGCGCGACCGCCACCATCGTCAACGAGGCGACGGGGGGACGCGTCACCCTTCGCTTCCGCAAGCCCCGTATGTCCTCGGCGGACATACGCAAAGGCCGCGATGAAGCGACCCTCCCAGTCTTCATCGACGTGATGGATGGCTGTGACAACAACATTAACTTCAGCTTCGTCGGAACCCTCCGGGGTGCCAGCCTCGCTATCAGCCGTAAGGCTAAGGCACGGGCTGACAAAGCCTCCCGCGCCAAGACTGTCCTTGACTGGACGCTTGCCGCTGTGGAGGCTGATGACCTCCGCACTGTCCGCGTACTCCACGAGGGCGTGTGTGGTCGCTGTGGCCGTAAGCTCACGGTGCCAGAGAGCATCGACACGGGCCTTGGCCCGGTTTGCGGGGAACGCCGCTAACCAATGAGGGGGTTTCACTGACCCCCTCATTCGCTGTCTACAGATAGGAGGCATCAACATGCGAGACGCAATCATCACAGGGGTTCTGTTCATCACCGTTAGTACCGGCTGGTACTTCGGCTACGTCAGGCCCGCTGACACCGCCCGCGCTGCGATCATGGACTGCATGATCGCAGAACGAGGCGACACCACCCGCGTAGACTACGACGTGTGCGTAGCCGCTTTGAGCGAAGGCTGAGTCCACACCCAAACCAAAACCCCCACCGGCTTCGTGCCGGTGGGGGTTTTTGTCGTTGGACGGTAGATTTCTACAGTGCCCCGGAGATCGCTGCCTTGAAGAACACGGCTCCCAACGATCCGAAGACCTTGCCCGCCTTGGCAATCGCGACCCTCGCTTTCTTCTTGCGCCCACGCTCCGCGTTCTGAAGCAACGCCACAGCATCCGACGCTGTGCGGGGGGAGGCCCAATCAAGATCAGCGGTGCGACCACTGAGGAGCCGTTTGATCTCCGCCTCTGCGATGTCCAACCCGTCCTCACCAAGTTCGCCCACGGCTTCGGCCATCAAAGTGAACACGATCTTCTTAGTCGGGTCATCTGCGTCATCGGCCAAGGTCTTGATCTCGTCCTTCGCCTTGTCAACGAGGGCAGCACCGACGAGTGGGATCAACGTATCGAGCACATTTGAGAAATCGCTCATGGTGTACTCCCTTCAGCGGCAGCTTCATCTGTCATCTCTGGGAGATCAGACAGGTCTGACTCCAGAGGACACGTCAGAGGTGCGATGTCAGGCGGCATCTTCGCTGGCTCCTGATCTGGCTTGAGCATCCCAGCGTTCCACAGGCTCATCTGCTTGTGCCAGTCCGCACGGGCTTCAATGGTGAGGACGTAATCAGCGGCCTCCTCGCATTTGGGATCCTTGAACTGTGGGCCGTCTGCGTCCGACTGACACTCACAGTGGTCCGTGACGAAACCACGCAGGTGGCTCGCTTGAACGGTTGCCCACTTGTGGTACTGGTCCACCTCTGCCTTGTAGACGTTAGCATCGCGTAGAATGGCTTTGGGGCCACACCCCATGAGTAGAACCAGAACAGGTAGCAAAAGGGTTCGCATAGGCAAACCTCCATTTAGAGTGAAGTTAGTCCAGAAGATCAGCCAACCAGCTTTCCTTGTTGGCTTGGATGTCTTCGGCGTTTTTACCAACGCGGTCGCGTATGCGTTCCATCTCGGCTTCGGTGAACATCAGCGACACCATGAACCCATTGGTTTCGACTACGCGCACGGCGATGTAGTACGCATCGGCGGAAGAGTGCGCTTCCTTGTTGTTCACGCGAGTGAACACGCCTCTCGGCAGTACAGGCATGTCAGAGGCGTTGGTGGTTGCGCGGGCCGCCGCAGCCTCCAGTTCATGTTCGGTCATCAGCAGATACTCCTCTTGACCACTCCATTCCGTTTGGACCTTGAAGAACAGATAGGACGAGGAAGCCCTTGATTTAGCGTCCAGGTTTGCGACCTTCTTGATCTTGCCCTTTGCCATGCCGAACCTCCAACCTATGCCCTTGCGGCATGATAGAAGGAATATCGGTCTAGCGCGAGTACACGCCGCTCACTCGATGGTCAGGGTGAGCGTGCCCTTGAAGCCAGCCGCAGCCAACTGCTTCTTGATCTGGTCAAGAGCAGCGAGCGGATCGGAGGCGATGCGAACTTCGTCTTCGTCTTTGGCGAGAGCATCAAAGGCAGCGGACACGTCAGCACGGAACACGTCCAGCATCCCTTCGATTTCGGCAACCGCTTCTGTGCGCCACACCCTGACCTCACTGGCAGCTTGGCGCACATCCCCGAGTTCGCTGAAACGAGCCTCAAGGCTCGCCGCCGCTACACGAACCGTGTCCAGGTCGGTCATCAAATCAAGGATGGCCCGAGTGTTGCTGTCCACCTCCGTCGTCGCCACTGGCAGCGGAAGCTCCGGGGTTGGTGGCTGGGAGGCGTTGGGGAAAGTGGTCTGCGTCTCGGCGGGTGTAATCGGCTTCTGGGGGCGTCCGACGCCTTGTTTCACAGGGGCGGGACGCCCCAGGAACCATGCAACGGCGTCCGGCAGGCGGGTGTCACACCCGCTGCCGGTGAGGGATTTGTAGGTCGTCCAGAAAGGACGTTTGATCGACGCCTCGTCAGAAGGCTTCTGCAACATCACAAACATCGTGTAGACGAGTGGCTTGCCTCGGAGGATGAACTCCTTACCGCGAAAAAACGCCTTCCTTGCTGGGGGGTTTTCCCTCAGCTTCAACATGTCTGCGCGAAGCGATGGGTCCTCACACTTGCCGTAGCATTCCATGAAAAAGGGGAGGACGGTCGATGGTGTCACGCTGATGATCAAGTCCGTCGCCTCAATGAAGGCGGCTTTTAGGACAGCCGGGGTGTACTTTTTGCTCCAGTTTGTGCTCGATGGGAAGGGACCACGCGGAGAGGGCATCGTGTAAGTTGCATTCGGGAGAGTGGAGGGTTTCATCGGTTGACCTGCGAGTTGTGGGTAAAACTGAGCGGTAATCTTCGGAATCATGGATAGGCCAGCGTTGACTGACTCGGGATATTCCCCATACAGGACGCTGTTTAGAGCCTTTCCCAACGCCTCATGGCCATCTTTGGGCCGGGCTTCACGGTAGGCTTCTGCACACGCAATCAGCGCGTTGTATATGTCGTGTTCGGTGGACCGGGAAACGTCCACCGTGTCTCCGACCGGCGCACGCGCCAAGCGTAGGGCCGTTAGCTCCCGTCGTATGCTCGTCAGTCCGTCCTCATAGATGGCCGGAAGTCCTGTGGAACGAGTCCATGCCCGTGCCACCGCCTCTCCGCCGTGGGAGGTGGACGCCACTCGGACGATCAACACGTCATAGGACGGCGGGATTTTGGTGGGCCGCGCTCCGAGGCAAGACACGTCGTACCCGTCTTGTCGGAGCGAGGTTAGGTGGCTTTTGCAATGCTTGTGGGCTGATACGAGGCCGATCTTCATAATTCAATCCGGGTAAATGTGAGTCCTGTTCACTCTTTACCGGAAACCACGCCGCGCTTTACCCCCTCAGTCTCTATGTTCGGGGTCGAGTCCAACGCGATCCGCAATGGCGTTGAACAGATCGTTGTGTGGGGGTCCGCCGTTTGATCCCACCACGATGTGACAGCACTCATGCAGAACCACTTGCCAGAGGTATTTCACGTCCTTCGCTGCCACCGGGTCGATTGAGATCACGGTGTAAGGGCGACGATCTGTCGGAGGTTCCGTTAGACCCACGGTTCCGGCCTTGAGACGCACCACGGAGAACGCCGCTGAAACTGAACGAGGCGGGAGATCAGGGGCCGTGCCGGTGATTTCTTTCCGGGCGGCACTGCATTGAGCCAACGCTTTGCGGACCATCGGGGTCAGTACCTTTGCAGAGGCCATTGCACGAGCTTCGATGTTCTTGACGGCAGCTTGCCAGGGCCAGTCGCCGTGCTTGACCATGCCTTTGGCGATGGCGTGAGTCCAATAAAAGGTCCGTGCCCAGTGGTCCTCGATAGCGTTCACTATGGGCTGCATCCCCCCACGGAGGGGGGAAACCGCAGTGGTCACTGTCCAGAAGTTGTTGTGCTGGAACGCGGGACATCGAACCTGAGTGCAACTACCCCGCAAGGGATCCGGCACAGCGAAGTCCCAGCCCCACTCGTAGGGTTGGGCGATAGCCTGTGCGGTCACGGAAGCCACCGCGAACGCCATTGACTCCAGGCCCCCCGTGTCCGTGTGCCAGTAGTCGCGCTGTCGGTGCCAGTGAGACAACCCTTCGCGGAGTGCTGTCGAGGTGGCCGTTGGAGGCATAGCGTCTTCAACCAAGCAGCGGTCGAGGTAGAAATCTTTGGCGGCTCCGATCCCCTCGCTACCTCCCTTCTTGATCTTGACCTTGTACCCTACGGGTTGACCGAAGCGGAAAACAACCCCAAGCACCTCGGCTTTTTGGCCTCGGTGCTCTTTGAAGGAGCCTCCAGCGAACCGGGAGACTTCGATTGTCGCACCCACAAGAGGAGACGCGGTACTAACGTCAGCACCCGCGTCTGCTTCCAACGGGGAGTCTCTGTCTCCAACGGATAGCGAGATGGCTTGTTTCCGCCATGTCATACGGCTTCGACTCATGTGACCACACCAAGAATAGCGAGATCCGTATGCTCGGCTGCCTGTAGGATCACGTCCCGATACGGGTCGAGGATCGCATTGACCATCGTGCCTTGGATGGATCCGTACTGTGGAGCAAGCCACATCATTTCCAGAGTGTGATCAGCGTTCACCTGCACCTGCCCCTCCACCCAAAGGGGTGTGGCTTTTTCCGTCGAAGGCAAGACGAACTTGACCTTTGCCCGGAAGTAGACCAACGGCTCGTCCTCGACGACAGACACCTGCGGATCTCGTTCGATGATATCTACGACCGCTCGAATCGGAAGTGTTCGGGCAAAGATTCGCATCAGGCGACTTCACGGCGGTCAACGTAAACGTCAAGGCTGGCCGCCCGGTGCTGTGCTTCTCGGTTTTTGAACTCGACGGGTGAACGCATGGCAGTCTCCGTATTGCTACGGGCGCATAGCATCACTACCGAATCAAATAACGCTCGGAGGTGGCTTGCAGCCAATGGGGCGGTGACGTGTTCGTCCACTTGGGGGAACGGCCCTTGGCCACCCACGCCTCATACTTGTCCCGGAGGACGTTCTCATAGGCATTGAACACATCGAAACTATGCACTTCGATGTACTCCTTTGCAGCCTCACAGTGAGGCCACCGGGTTGGAATATCAGGAGCCTCGTCCAACATCAGGTAGCCAAGCTGGCCCGCTGCGATGATCTCAAGACTGCTCCCGTGAAGGGTCTTGAAACGAAGGTCATGCTCCTCAACCAGTGCCATGCCGTGAAACGCCAGCCACATGAAGTTGTTCCAATCCTCGGAAGCCCACTTGGCGAACCGTCCGTTTGGGTTGTAGGGCTTCCCGAACAAAGGGCCGGTGATCCCTTTCCGATACAGGGCTGTGGTGAGGATGCGTGCTGTCTCACCCATCTGGGAGCGGACGTGTCGGTCTGCAAGGGTGATGGCACAGATTGTAGGGCACTCGTCGGTGATAAAGATGTTCATGTGAACCTCCTGGTGCATATTTACCGGATCAAGCAAACCTCTTATCCCCTGTCTGCCGTTCACCGCTTCTTCTGCAACGACTTCAGCCTTCTGCGCTTTGTCACAATGGTCCGTGCGTTCCCTGTTCCGGGTTCCTGTGCAGCCACGCCGTCGATTACAACGTAGGGGCAAGTCAGGCACTTGTCAGGGTTCATCTGAAGTAGGCCGCACACTTGCTCCCACGTCTTGATGCGTTGATAAACGACATCGGGAACCCGAAAGCGAAGCTCCTCGGAAGAATCGGCAAGGTGCTCGATCTCCAACGGAGGCCAGAAAGCTGCGTTGCGGCACTCCAACTCTTTGTTGCCCACCTCAATGGGAGACATAGGCGTCTTACGTCTTCTCATTGAGTCTCCGCCTCAGTTCGTCTGCTTTCGTCCGCTGCCTCGCTAGGGAACTCTCCAACAAATCCCGTAGCGAACTCTTTTCCGCGCCTAGTGTTGGCATGTCCAATGCCTCTTGAAGCGCCTCGATGCGTGCGGAAACACGTTCGAGTTCTGCAAGATCACGGATACGGGCCATCTGTCCAGGCGGCACGGCCTCTGATTTCTCGACCTCCGCTATCCAGGCTGCCATCTCTGAAACGACTCGGGAGAGGTAGGCGACCTGTAGGGCGACCTCCTCCAATGTCAGTTCATCGGTCACCGCACCCTCTCGTAGTCCGCGATCACACGGAACTCCTCATACGCTACCTTGACCGGACCCCCGATCAGGTCATTTCCTTCGGAATCTCGGACGTGGAGCGTATCCACTCCCTTGCCTCGACAGTTGTGAAGCACACGGGCCAACCGCTCTGCGTTGACTGCCGTCATGTCTCGCACTCGGTAAACGTAGGACTGACCCTCACGCTCAGGGGCCACCGACACATCGGGAGAAGGGTTGATCCGGTCAGGTGACCGGATTCCCGTATCGCTGCCATCGACCTCCTTGAGAGGCTGTCCCTGTACCGTGCCCGGTGGCGGGGCGTCCCCTCCGACAGGCTTGCCTCCGCATGACAGGTAGTGTGCGTACTGCGCCGGGAACGCTTTGACCCAACGCTCCGTCCAGTCACCTCCGCCTTTATTGCAAGCCATCTCGGTCAGGTTGAAGGGCACCGTCCAATCATCCCCAAACTCGATGTCGATCTTGAGGGGAATGGCCCATTTCAGGGGTGCAGCGCACTTGTCCACCATGATGCGCTCAATGACCTCGACAACCTCACCCGCGCCTTCTTCACGGATCTCAAACACCAACTCATCGTGGATGGTGATGGTGAGGAGCACACGACGATCAGCAATCCAACCTCGACTCTTAAACTCCTTATACAGTTGGGCCATCGCCAGCTTTATGATGTCTGCGCTGGACCCTTGGACCGGGCCGTTGACGCTGTTGCGCTCTGCCTTGGACCGGAAACCACCGTTTTCGTGCTTGATATCAGGAAGCGGGTACTTCCGACCAAAGGCCGTTGTGACGTACCCTTGTTTACGAGCGGCTAGGTGTTGCTGCTTCCACCACCGCTGGAGCGTCTTGTAGGTCTTGTCAAACTGGTTCTTGATGCGCCAGCCCTCCTCTTTGGAGACACCCACGGCTCCAGCCGCCGCACCACCACCGCCTCCGTAGCAGAGCGCGAAGTTGAGTCCCTTCGCTTCCTGTCTCCGCTGCTTGAACGCGGCTGTGCGCGCGATGTGGTCACCGAACACACCCAGTGCGGTCAGCGCGTGGAGATCACCGATCTTATCGGACCCGCATTTCGGACAAAAGGGAGGCGGTCGTCTGTCCCGCTCAAACGTGTGCCCGCAGGTAGAGCACCGAAAAAACTCACTGAGCCACTTTGGCTCTCCCGAGAGGTTGGTGACGATGCGTAGCTCGACTCCAGAGTAGTCGATGGCGAACAGGATGTATCCGGGACGCGCAGACACGACCTCACGGGTGCGTCGAACACATTCGGGTTTCGACTTATCGTAGGTGGCAGGGGTCATGTGAACACCCCATCGCACCTGACCGTGGAAAAACTCCTTCCTTTTCTCTCTCGGTGTCGGGGTGCTGAAACGACCCGTATCGACCTTGTGCCCTTGAAACCCGGCCCACACACAACCGTCAGGGCTGCGCTCAGGGGTCGTGTCCCACCAGATAGGGAACAGGAAGGTGCCCAGGCCCTTAGTGACCTCACGGAACCGCCTGATCTTTGCCATGAAGGGGAACTGATCCCCGGCTTCCTCGATTACGCGGTCCAACACGTCTTGGCTGGTCTTGACCTGCCCTGACTTCGGGGTGGCCTCCAATCCCTTGACTCCAAGCTCACGAAGCAAGATCCCCACCTTCGCAGGAATCGTCACATCGTACACAGCGGGGAACTCAACCGTTTCCTGCCTACGCGGGTCGTCGAGGCGCGGGACCGACTTCGCAAGCGAAGGCAACGAGGCATCCTGTGACCCAATGAGAGCCTCCCCTCGTGTTTCCATGTAGTTGGGAGTCAACTCGTTAGGGTCATAGCCTGCTTTGACCATTACCTTGACCCAAGACGGACGTACATCGCGTCCCAGCATGACAGAGGCTTCGTCGTACACGTCAGTGATGCACGTCCACCATTCGTCCTGCCCCAACCGAATCAACCCTTCCAACCGCTTTCGGTTGATAGGGATCCGGTTGTCCTCCATCCAGATAGTCGCCCGAAGGCACGCCTTTTCGATACGATAGATGACCTTCTGGCCGTTGCCGTGCTCGTCTTTGTCTATCGCTTGTGGGTGCAGGATCTCGTACAAGGCCAGGGTGTTCACAGCGTCCGCAGCGGCGTACCATACGACGGGATCCCAGTTGGGGTCCAGGGTCGAGAAGTCCAGCTTCTTTGCTTTTACCGCTTCGGATGAGAACAACTCCTTTAGTTCGATCATCTCCCGGTCGAGATCCTTTATGGCAAGGGCCTTGAGGCTCTTGCGCCTCTCCCGCGTATTTCGCAGGTAGGCGAGGATGAATGTGTCCTCCCATACACTCGGATCATCCCATTCACCTGCCTTGCCCGCAGGCTCGCAGTCGAGGATCTTCTGGTCGAACTTGGCGTTGTGGAACACCGCCACCGCACCGCCTGCTTGGATCTTGTTGATCGTCTCGACCATGAGTCGAGGCGGCACATTAACGACCGCCCCTTCTTCGCGATGACGGACTGGGATGTACCAGCCCTTAGAGGTGCTTGCGGCGATGCAGTACCCGACGATCTTATCGACCGTCTCCCGGCGATTCGAGGCCCCCTCGAATGACCGCTGGTCCAATCCTGTTGTCTCCAGATCAAGCCCGAAGATGCCTGCGTCGATGCACTCTTGGACGATGATGTCGAGATCCGCCACCGTAGCGAGCCGTAGATCGACATTCTTCATCCACTCCTTTTGCTCAACGAGGGGTCGCTTCAACTCGTCTATGGCATCGAACCAATCCATGCAGAACCTCCGTCTCGTTCTACCCGCTATGCGGGGGTTTTTATCCCCATGTATTCGCGTATGGCACCGAGGATGCGTAAGGCAGCGGCAATAGCGGCCCCTTCTGTGATTTGTTCCTTCCCGTACAGGTACGCCACCTTGTCGTGTGCCTCCCACCATGCGGCACATTGGTCCGGGGTCACGGCACGTTCACGACAACAGGAGTCCACTAGCCGGTCTACACGTTGGAACACCTGCTCTACCGTCTGATCTTGACTCCGCAACGCCTCCGAGACACGGGCTACCGTCTGTGGCTCCGATTTCTCATCGGGGCCGGACCACGGCAACGGAGGCAAGCCGTATTTAGATTCCAGCATCTTGACGGCCTGCCAGAACTCGACATCCTCTTTCTCTCGGACAAGAGTGATGGCGTCCCGTGATCTCCCGCAAGCGAAGCAATGAAACGAAGCGGAGTCTGGATACACACGCGCCGATGGCTTCGTATCTGCCCCGTCACCGTGGAGGTCACAAGAGAACTGCTGCTCCCGGTCCTCTCCGTCTGGGTGGACATGGTAGCCGTAGCCGTAGAGCACATCCACGATGGGAACTTCGGCACGGATGCGATCCGCAGCGTCCTTTGCCCTACCCATCGGTCTTGCCGCCTACTTGTTTGAAGAAGCGGGAAGCCCCTCCCTTGTCTCCGAAGCCCGTGAGGGGCGCACCATTGCCCCTATTGAACATGGAGTCCCTATTCCGCGTACCGCTAGAGGTCAGCGTACCACTCTGCTCATCCAAAGCCCTAACGGGACACCCCGGTTCGCAGATCCAGTTGGCTACCGTCTCCTTGCCGTCCTCGCCAGAGTAGAAAGGCGTCGAACCCACTCCGTTGAAAACCCCCCGACTGTTGCTTGTGGACTTTCCTGTGAGGGAGGGTCCGCTCGCAGCCGCAGAAGCCTTCACCTTCTTGACCCCTTCACACCGACAACCATCGAGGTGCTGAAGGATCACGTTGGCAGGCCAGCGTCCACTGTCTGACCCACCCATGATGTCCTTCATGTTGTGCTCGTTCCAGCCCGTCCCTTTCCCGAACATCTTGGTCCCTGTGGGTCGTCGGGTGCTGTCCGAACCGATCCGTGAAGCGGAGATGTTGATCCCACCGCAGCCGTGTTTCAGGGTATTGGCCGCTACGGTGCCCTCAGACAAGGGCTTCCGTAGGACGTGGATGACTCTCATGCCTCACACCTCCAAGTCGATATCGTCACCGATCTTTCGGGCCTGCTGTGGAGTCACGTCCATCGTGGTGATGATCCGACGACACGGCCACAAAACCCCCGAGTAGAAATCAGGGAACTTCTTGTGATCACGGGCCTTGAGGCACTGGAACTTGACCATGTTTGAGTCTTCAAGCTCCTGGTCAACGAAGGATGCTGTCACGATGTCAGAGGACCGTTCGGCCTCGTTGGCGTAGGAGAGGTGCGTCAGGTTGTACCTACCGCCGTTCTTTTCGGCGGCTTTGAACCCCTCACGGCTGATTTGGAACAACGTGATGACCGCGATGCCTGCCCCTCGGTTGAAGGACATAGACAGCCGCTTGAGATCACGGAGCACTTCATTCAGCTTCTCCGTCGTGCTCCGGTACGTCCCACGGGACTGCATCAGACCTGCATGATCCAACGTGACCATCTGGATTGCGGGGTCTTTCTGGTGAAGCAACGTCAGACGAGTGTTGAGGTCAATCACTGTGAAGTCGGATTTGTCCGGGTCTGCGACCTCGATATGAAGGTGGCCGTACTTGTTCGCGGGGTCATTGAAGTCAGGGACTACATGATCGACCAAGAACTGCTTCTGTACAGCGGTTAGCCCTCCGTCACGAATCATGTCGTAAGGGACACACGACCCCAACCCAAGGTCACGGCGGGTGTCTCCAAACTTCGCGTGTGCAGAATGCAGCGCGTATAGGATGCGCCGCACTTGACGGTATGGCATCTCCAATGAGAACAGCACCGATGAATGCCTGTAGTAGACGGCTTGGTTGTAGTGCCAGTTGAGCGCCAACGTGGACTTCAAACCGCCAGTGAACGCTGCATGGGTCCATAGTTCGCCCCGCTTCGCCCCGCTGAGTGCCTCGTCCATCTGCTTGATCCCCGTAAACTGACCAATGCCAGCCAGCGGGTCGTTCTCCACACGCTCGTACTCAGCGACAAAGGAGTCACCATCAGAAGTCACATCCCCCGACAGCCGTTCGCCCGTCGTCGGAGTGATGACCTCATGGCTTCGGTCGAGGATGTACCGGAGCGCATGAGTAGGCCCTCGCAGGATTCGGTCCTCTCTGCCTTCTTTGACTGTGATCCCTGTGGACACAATCCGAGCAGCCTCCGAGAGCAGTTCGCCAACGACCCTAATGCGCCGGTCCTCGACGCGGGATTCCAACAGTTGAAGGAAGTTGCCTTGGGAGCGTGGTTTCTCAACACACACCACATCAAGCCGGTCCAGTACCGGCACTTGTCCAACGCGCTCAAAGTGTCCACGGATACTTGAAGAATCAGGGACGTGGTGGTGTTGGCTTACGAAGTCCTGCACATAGGTCCAGATCACCCCGTCCTCGGAGATATCGAACCCCAGGCCAGAATCCTTGAGTGCCTGTGCGTTCCGCAAGAACAACTCAGCGTCGTCAGAAGGTCGGTCGCAGAAGGTAGACCGTAGAAGGCTTTTCATGTGCCATCCCCACGAAGGGTTTTCCGCGAAGTTCGCTTGTAATCAGCAGATTCTTTTTCGGAGTCGGTTTTCGCCGCCGTTTGCCCGGTGGGGGCTGGAGACGACAAACCATTGATCCGCTGGTGTCCCGCGAGGCTTCGTGCCACCGCGTCAGACCAGAACAAATGCCCTACATTGAGCGGGTGGTCTGGTTCATCCCACACCCACGTTGGGCGCATTAGATGAGCGCGTTCGTTGAGAGCTTCAGCGAGCACCTCGGAGGCCGCTTGGTTCCGGGCTACCTTGACCCCCATGCGAATCACCAACAGGTCAGGCGGGACCGCAAGATCAGGGATCGATATGAACTTCGTGCTGACCATGTAGGCGTCAGGGTCGAGAATATCTCCTCCCTTGAGAGCGATAGAGGATAGCCATGCGGTCACCAACTCGGCGTCCGAAGTGACACGCAAAAACCAGTTCGTCGGCTGACGGATGGCTACATGGCGGAGATGAGCGAGAAAACCCCCGCCCTCCGTGATCCACATGTCCGTCTTCTCCATCCCCAGCAACGGGGAGGACTTGACCACAGAAGCCTTTGACAGCCCTGTCATGCCCCGCTCCACATTGGCGATGGCATCACGCCGTAGGACGCACAAACACCGTGTGCGACGGGGCGGGTGTGGTGGTTCCGGGGGCGCTGGAGCCATCCCTGTGCCAGAGCACGCGGTACAATCAGGATCGGGAACACTCATTTCGACTCCTCTCTACAAACTGCTTTGCAACTCCACCTACGCCCCTCATGTCGTTCCGAGCATCCACCAACATCGCATCAAACAGATCCTTCACCTCGGACCCCGCCTCATAGATGACATCTTCACCTTTGACTCCTTTGAGACGTTCCCCAATCACCTGTTTGATCAAGCTCATCTTCTTGTGAATCACCTGAATGACACGCTCGTCAATCGTGTCTCGACAGACCAGATGAATACCGTACACAGAGTCGTGAATTGACCCGATTCGGATCATGCGCCCGATGATTTGAAGGTAGTCGCCAGCCGACCACGGCGAATCGTAGAAGACAAGGGCCTTGGCTGCTTGGAGGTTGATCGCGTCCCCACCTGCCATCGTGATCCAAATCACCCGAACAGGGTTGTCCGGGTCTTGGAACGCATCCATCGCTGCCTTTCGTTGCCACTCGTTCTCATCTCCAGTGACACGAACACATTTGATGCCTTTGCCTTCCAACACGGGCATTCCTGTGTTCACCATCTCCTTGAACCGAGTAAACACGATGATCTTTTCATCATGAAGATCACCGCCGTCGGTGACCATATCTACCAGTGCGTCCAGCTTTTCGGAAACGTAGTCAGGATAGTCGATCAAGGCCGGGTGGTTCACGATCTCCTGGCAGTAAATCAACGCAGTCAACTGCGTTGTCTCGCGCTCCTCACCATCGCCATGCTCCAGCAACCCCCCCAAAGCCTCTTGGTACTTGGCTTGCTGCCACTTGGTCATCCCCACCCGAACCATCTTGGTGGTGAGCACGGGGAGGTCTTTGGCAACCGCGTGCTTTGGACGACCAAGGTAGTAGAGGTCGATCAGGTCACGGAACTTCTCGATGTCGGACTGCCGGTAGCCGACGATTTGCGGCACCATACGTCCATTCGCCACTCGCTGCATACGGGTAATGCAGTAGTTGTTCATAAAGGCGTTGCGGCTCATTTGGAACAGGTCAGGGACCACCACTCGATAGATGCCATAGCCTTCCATCAGGTTGTTCTTGATCAGGGTCGCTGTCAGACCCCAGCACCGCTCTGCTTGTGCTGACAGGTGCTTGCAGATTTTATGGACCCGTGTGGTTGGAGTCTTGACCACTGTGACTTCATCGAGAATGAGGGTGTGCCCCTCTGCCCAATGCTGAATGCGTCCAAAGTCGTTGCAGGCAGACGAATAGCCTTGAATCAGCACGGTCGGACCTGTAGCGTTCTCCCATGCCTCATGGGCCTTTGCTCGTTTCTTGGGGGAGCCAATGGCCATGAACACGTTGACCCCCTCCGTGAACGCCAGAAACTCCGACTCCCACTGTGGGGTCGAAGACTTCTTGGTGAGCACAATCGCTTTCATGTCTGGGTCGCGCTCCCACAACTGACAGAGGCCCGCGATGCTCTCAATGGTCTTGCCGAGGCCGCAGTCGTCACCGACCACGAACCGCTTCATCACCATCAGGTGAACCACCATCTGGATCTGGTAAGCCCTGAGCACAATGGGCACTTCGGTTCCGTTGCGCTTCCGCAGCGTTTCGCGGAAGTGCAGAGGGCGAGGTAGCACAATGTCTGTGCGCTCTCGGACAGCTTTCATTCGCTCTTGGACGGTAGCACTCATTGAAATCGGCTCCTCACAGGGGAGAGTACCCGATTCGTCGTGGTGCTTTACCCCGTGTTAGGTAGCCTGCCAGCCCAGGAATGCGGACAGTGTGTTCTCCATAGGGTCGGAAAACGGGGTTCGACCTAGCTTAAACATATCCGCGATGTCCGCCTGAGCGACCTCCCCTCCCTGACCCGGTGGGCACGGTTCGCCATAAACCTGATCACACAGCGGTTCAATCTCAGCGCCCACTTTATCGAGCATGACGTGCCAGCTTCGTTGCATCCTGAAAAGGTAATAGCGCATGTCGTTGGCCATGTACTTGAGGGCCTTCTTGACCTCGGAGGGTGAAGGCGGGTTGGCCTTCATCTCAGCGGTGAGAGTGAGAGGGTGCTTCCCCCTTGATCCCAACTGCCGAAGGTGACGTAGAGCAAGAAGCTCCTGCTGTTCTTCCTTCGATACTCCCCATGTACTTGGCTTCTGGTACAGGTAGTAGTGCAGCCATTCGGGGTCTAGGCTCGCTGGGCGGAACAGTCGGTCCCACCAAGTGGTTCTTCCGTGCGCTATGTCGTCCGCTCCGGGGGCCATCTTCTTCCAATCTTGTTCCAGGGATCTGACGCCAGCCAACACCTTCTGATGGATTACATCCGGGTCGAGAAGCCGCATGACGTTATCAGGGATGCCTTCTGGGAAATAGAGTGGGACACCACCAGCCATTATTCACCTACCGTAAGTACAAGGCGTCCTGGCCCGTCTACTGTTAGAGCGTAGCCGTTGCGAGTTTTGACCGTGTGGACGCCTCCTGTTGTAAAGGCTCCCATAGGGTAACCACCGAGGACCACATGCCCTCGTACCCGTCCTTCCTTGGGTTTAGGGGGCATTGGCACCGCCATCTTGGCCAAAGCCTCTGCAACGTAGCTGATCTCCATCCCCCCAAGACCCAATGCCTTCATCGCAGAGATCGTTACCGGGCCGATGCTCCCGTCAACGGGGCCGCAATGAATGCCGAGTCGATGTAGATGGGTCTGGACCGTCCGCTCCACGAACTGGGTGCCCTCCCACGTCCCGACTTCAACCTGAGCCGCGCAACACATCGAAGGCCACGCGAGATCACCACGGCCCTCCCCATGCAAGAAATCGCCGACCGTATCCCACGGCCCGATGTAGTGAAACACATGACTCGTGACACCGGGCACTGGATACCGGGACCACGGGATGAACCCTAGAGGGACAGCGAGGCCCCAAAGGACAGCCAGCTTGTGCTCTGGAGTCATCCCTGTGGACAGGACTCGCAGATAGACCTCACGGCCCGTTGGACGCATCGACATCCACGGAGCCAGCCCTAGAGGCCCTGCATCCTTCTCAACACCCTGCCATGAGGCGTCCCTTGCAGAGACACCCTCGTAGCCAAGGCTGATCTCCCCGTCGAAGTCGTGAGCCGCTCGTTCCAGACGGCACAAAGCCTCATAGGTGTCTGGAGTCACGACGGTCTGGCGATAAGGCTGGAGTTTGGTCATGTAGATACCGTACCCCGTAAGTTAATCCTGCCACCATCGAGAGCCGCAAACCCCTAAGCGCAGGGATCGTCGTCTGCCGGATCTTCGGGCGGGTATGGGATCAAGGGAATCACAGGATCAGGCAGGCCCGCGACCGACTTGACGAGAGGCTTGCCTTCCAAACGGTATCGATCCGCAGCCGCATAGCCCTTGCCGTAATCAGTCGGGCTGATGCTTCCGTCGAGCACATAGCCGTTCTTGCAGTCCAGACCTTCGCCGTACACCGCGCTGGTGACGATGACCATCTGCACTTCGTCACCGTAGGACCGAACCGCCGTGCCGCCGAACGCATCCTCGTACTGGTTTCGGACAAGGTATGCCCGACCTGCCAAAACAGCGCCCTTGAGAATCGGGGTATCGCCTTCGGGGAAACCGCCTGCGGTGAAGTCAACAGGCCCGCCACCGCCACCCTCTGGAGCGAGGACGTAGACTGAACCGCCACCCCTGTAAACCCGGAACCGACGTGTACCGCTGGCAGAGGACACGGCGTTGTATGCCGCGTACTCCAAGACAGCCCCGTCAGCCATACCCATCGTGCCCGCTGACCCGCTCAAACGAGCCGTAGGGGCGTTGCCCGCACTGAAGGTAGAAGCCTCTGTGGTGGCTTGAGTGCCGCCGCCTGACCGCACCTCGTAAGCCACACCCTTGCGGAGCGGGTCTTCACCGAGGAAGTCCGAGTCATTGACCAAAATCCCCAAGGGGAGTCTGTCGGTCATGCCTGTCACCGAAGCCGGTGTAGGAGCAGAGGGAACGCGAGCACCATTGACCGGGAGATCAACACCGCCCTGCAAAGAGAGCCGCGTTGGGGGAGCCATGTAGGCAGAGAAGCCTGCAATCAGCGAGTACACCCCAGCCGTGGCTTGGGCGATGGATACAAACGACTCCTCTCCCTCATGTCCCGGAAGGACCGAGTAGAACAGCACCGTGTTGCCCCGTGCGTAGGCACGAATACCCATACGAACCCGGATACGCAGCGAGAGGGCGACGGACATATCATTGAGGTACGCGACCAAAGCCGCAGCCGAATCCGTTGCGGTGCCCGCTGCTGTCCAGGTGCCACCTTCGGTGAGCGTCACCGTCGAAGCTCCACGTTGGAAGCGGAGGGTGGTGCCTCCGATGCCTCCGTTGTTGACGATCTCAAGACCGAGGCTGGCATACGTCCCGGTTGAAGGCTGGCCAGCCGAAAACGCACGAGCCATCGGCTGGTACGGGTTGTCGGTGATCGCCATAGGCGTCCGATCCGCAGGTGACGACAAGAAACCCGCGTCCGTGGGAGTTCCGGCGTACACCGGACCTCCAACCTTGCCGGTGCCCAAGGTGGTCCAGAAATCTGCCGTGGCTAGAACTTCCAGTGACCGGGCGTTGGGGATCTCTGGGATCTGCACGTTGCTGGAGTCATATTGCTGGACAGGAGCGTTCACCGCCCATGCGCTTGCCACAGGGACAGCGCCATAGCGGTTCTCGTAGTCAGCCGTCTGGATGGTCGTAGCGTCCCGAGTCATGTAGGGGTCGCCCTGATAGACCGTGCGGACATGGGCGGCGTATCCTCGAATGCCTCCTGCCAAAGCAGCGGGGAGGATCATACGGATCGTGGACACCAGACTCGTTGCAACGGGGGCACCCGTGGGTCGCTGAAGGACGTAGTTGTTCTTGTTGATGAAGCCCTGCGCGAAGCCGAACACAGCGACCTCGACCACATACTCCAAGGTGTTGAACGTCTCGCCCGCTGTGAAGTTGGGGGAGAGCGTGATGTCGATGGCTTCCTCTGGCACGACATAGGTATGAGCGTCCGAGTTTGCGATCACATCAGCGGCACCGTCTTTGACGATGAACAAGGTCTGCTTGCTCGCATTCGTGCGGATCAGGTTCGTACCCGCCGCCGCTCCGGTGTCTGGGGTGAAGCCCGCGTTGGTCCATGCAGACCCGTTGACATCGTAGTCCCGCTTGTCATACACGCCGTAAACGCGAGCAATGCCGAGATAGGGCGGAAGCTGAATGCCCCGGAGGGCCTTGTTGATATCCGATGACCGGGCGTTCACATCCTCATACAAGCGACCCTGATACCAGTCGCTCGCACCGTTGTAATCTCCGTAAATCAGACCAGAGGAGGCACCCGTCACAATCTTGAGAGGACCGGCTGCTGCCGTGCCTCCAACGATGTCCCGTGTGTTGTCACCAGCCGTGGGAGTGTCGCTAAACAGGTGGTTGATCCCGACGTAGGGACCATCGGCACCCGCAACCTCTCGGATTGGAATGTCCTGACGCCCGAACCGAGGCATGTACTCTGCGGGCACATCAAAGATTTGGGTCGAGGTGAACAGACCCGCACCATCAATCTGGGTCACAGCATCGTCGTAGGTGCCTGGGATCTGAGCGACGGCGGTACGAAGGGGCAGACTCATCAAGACCTGTTGGAAGGGTCGGAACACGATGGTCTTGGAACCGGTGTCAACCAGAAGCTCTGCCTCACGACGGATCTCAAAGTTGTATCGGCCTTCGCCGTAGTTGGGTGCAGAAGGCGCGTGAAGCCCGAGGCTCGGGAGCCTGTTCCATGCAACCAACGGCTGAACGTCGTAGTAGTATTCGCTCTCGGGAGCACCAGTACGGGTCCGAATATCGAGCGGGTCGGGGTCTTTGCTCTCGGGTGCCTCACGAAGCACCGTGGCCGAAGACGCTGGGTTCTCCACCGTGAACCGTGCAAGCTCGTCAGGAACGCGGGCCATTGCGCCGTGGCTTGGACCATAGAGAATGCTCGTATCGAGAACGATGTCACCCGAGATCGATGCTGCACTCAAACCGTCCCACGGGTTCGTGGTTCCCCCCTGCGTTGCAGCGAGGTCGGTGATCACAAGGACAGCAGCCGCATGGGTTGATCCCGCGTTGTCCTCGGTGTTCATATGAAGCGAGCGGATTTCTGCGGTGACCGCCTCGCCTGTGGTGATCGCTGAAGATGGACCCACAGCCAAGACCACTACTGCATCTGCGGTCGCCGCTGATTGAGTGGTGTACCCAATCGTTCCGGCTCCGACGACTCGAAACAGCCCAATGTCGGTGGTGCCTTGTGTGAGAACAAGGAAAAGCTCGCTGCTGAGGCCCGTGTCATCACGGCCTCCATTGGTGAGCATGTCGTACAGGTTGCGTTTGCCTTGCAGAAGCAGGTTCGCAATGCCCGTAATGGGAAGCTCCCGTGGGTCCGAGGCGTCCGCTGCCCATTGGCCAGCGGTATTGAAGTTCGGAGCCGTTCCGGTAAAGCGAATCTCGGTCGGTGGTCCGACCACCGTTGTGGCTGCCGTGTCCACAAGCTCCGTGTTCACCACACCACCGAGAACGGCGTAAGGCGACAGGAAGTCCCATTCCGTGAGCGGGAACATCGGCCCTGGATGGGAGGTGGCTACCTCATTCAACCCTGCGGGCTGACTCCAAGGCTGCGGGCCGTTCGTGGGGTTTCCCACGAAGCGCATGAGGAAAGGCGTCTGATTGCCTTTCGTGCCCACACCGTCAACGAAATCATCACGGGAGAGCCAATACTCCTGTGGAGAGACAAACCGCATGAAGCGGTCGCCTGTAAGAGAAGTCGTCCGTGCCCCGTCAGAGCCAGAAGCACCACCGAGGAACAAACGCACCACGGAACCGTTGACCCAGTTGGACCCAGAGGACGGGATGAAGCCGCTTGCTGCAAAGTTAGCTGCGACACCCCACGAACTCGTAGACGCGATGACGTTGCCACCACTGGGCGTCAGGAGAAGGGAAACATCGTTCTGCACCGTGGCAGCATCAGAAAAGACAGTACGGATGCCATCGAACCCGTCCAACTGCTCAGTCTGGTTCGGCAACGTGCCCGTGCCCTTGGCCAGATAGGTGTCCACCTCGATAATCTGGGTGCCCTGCGTGTCAGAGCCGCTGCCCTGCTTGTAGGACGCTCGGAGCGTGCCATTGAGCAGCTTGCCGAGGTTGTGCTTGAGCAAGCTGTCGTAGGACCACTCACCCGGAGTGACCGACCGACGCAGATCAAGCACATCAGTCGGTGCAATCTGATCCGAGAACCGACCATCGGGACGGAACGTGTAGAGATTGACGGAGCCGCCTGCGCCGTGTGGGACGGCCTGTGTTCCGAATCGACCTCGACCGTTGGTGGCCGAGATGGTGATAGTGCCGCCGCCCGCGTCTACCGAGTCCACAGTGATGATCTCATCGCCAATCTGAAGGACGGTGGCCCCCCAGTTGATGTTCACGTTGTCCAGTCCTGATCCTGCAAGACCGGTCACCGACACAAGGCCAGTGGCATCAGCGGTGATTCCCGCAGTCAAAGTGACTGAAGTGAACGTCCGGGCAGACTGCACGGGGTCCGTGACGCTGCCAGAGATCGGGTTTCGGTTGAACGATCCGTTTTGATTGGCGTTGCCACTGTTGGACAAGGCTACGAACAGCGCCTCGTTGCGCCGGAATACCGCGCAGACAGGGATCGCGTAGACGTGTCCATCGACGGTGCCGAGAGCGGTGCGGCTCGCCACATCACCCGCGCCGGAACGCCAGAGGCCACGATCACCGAGGGTGTCGCCCATATTGACGAAGGGATAGCCCGTGACCGGAGCCGCTTGAGTGCCTTGTGCGATGACGTTGGGATCATCGAGGCCGTCAGGGTACTGAGCGAGGTCAATGGAGTCACCGAGGCCCGTACCAGAGCCTACGACACGAAGACGGTACTGAAGCTGGACGCGCTCGGTCGTCTCAAAGCCGATGGTGGGGTCTTGGATGTCATCGGGGATATTAGTGCCGCCGTATCCGACATTTCCGTACCGATAGATGGTGGATGCAGAAGGCTTGTTCACCGCGCTTGGGTTCGGAGCGACCTGTGCCTGCCACACCTCAAGGAACACGAAGTCGATGCGAGCATCGGTGGCCGGTGGTTGGAACAAGTTGACCCTGTTCCTGGGATCTCCTTCAGTCGTACTACTCCCGGTGACGGGGATCAGCCAGCCGTTGACGTTGGCCCACATAAAGGGAGCCGCAGCCGTGGCTGAAGCCCGACGACCAAACGTGAGCCAGTTGCTCCAGTTTGCGTTGGTCACGAAGTCAGCGTCAGCCTGCATCGGGTCGGTGAGAAATCCCGAGTGCATCTCGGAACGCACAGCGTCCCGAAGGGCCTCGTTGCCGATCTGAGCAATGAGATTGAGTTCCGAATCGAGAGGCGGTTTGGAAGCCTGCCACACTGTCTGAAGGAACTGTCGCTCAAGCGCAGAGAGCGTCCGGCTTACGCCTGTTCCGAAGTCTTGAGCCATGCCTACATCTCCGAAAAATAGGGGGTTAGGAGCGCGCTGTGTGCGCCTCCCACCTTACCCCTGCACAGCCGATAGACTCCCTACCGGGACGAGGGCATTTTGATAGCGTCTAACTTAGACCTGGCGTCCTGCTTCTGGTGCTCTGAAGCACCAGGATCACGGAGTACCTTACGATACGCTTGCTTACGGGACTCTGCCCACCGCTTGCGCTGCTTGCCTGTGAGATCACGAATAGAAAGGTGTCTCATGGCTTACAACGGAGCAGGGAGGTCGGGGAACAAAACGCAAAATCCATGCAGGTAGGTACGAGTCGATCCAAGGTTCACGAAGCACAGTCGTAGTTCTGTTCCGGCACTCACAAGATCAATAGGCTCCAAATAGGGTACCTGGAACCAGCTAACCCCATCATCCACGCTGGCGTACACACGCAATGCTGCGGGTTCCTGTTCGATCTCTACAAGACTCTTGACGGCTGGATCATTCAACCCTGCTGTCGCTCCTTGATTAGAGAACCCCTGATCTTCAGTCGTGCTTGACTCTGACACCTTCCACCACATCATCACCTCGTCCGTACCGGGATGGCTCTCCACGACCGAGATGCCATTGGCCGCTTGAGTCAAGGTCAGGCCCGTGAAGGTTGAAGGGACGGGTCTGAGTTCTACCCGAGTTGGGTTCGCGGGATCGACAAACGCAACCACGAAAGCCGAAAAGGAGTTGGCCGCGTCATTGATTGCAGCAGCAATATCTGTGGTGATGGCGATGGCGGATCCCGCGTTGCCGTTGAAGTCGTCATTGCCTGGAGTCCGCGCCCCATTCACTGACTCCAATGGAAAACCAGCCAGGAAAATCTTGCTGGTCGGAGGCACAAACCCACCGGTCACGTCGATGTAGCAGGGGTTGTAGTCCCACAGGTCAATGGTGGTGGTCAGGATACAACCATAGACGTTGCTTGCCCGAGCCGAGGAGGCAGGCGACAGGGCAAGGCTATTCGGGACCATGCCGACATCACCTGCTCCAGAACCACGTCCCAACTGACAGCGAGCAGATGCAGGAGCACTGATGCCGGGAGCCAAAAGAGCGGGAGTCGTGTTGCCCGAAGCGGGCAACGTCGCAAAAGCAGCGATGTCGAGCGACGTAACGTCCACATTGTCCAAGTAGAAGTTGTACAGGATGTGGTCGTACATCGGATACCGGACCAGAAACTCGGCAGCGGTCTGTGATGGGATGCTGTTTACATCCTCCTGTGGAAACCAAAACGAGGTGGGGTCCACTTCCAGGGCCGCGCCTTCGGGCACCGTGAACACAAACTGACCGTTGGTAGGCGTGTCTGTTCCCGCTACCGGGGTTGAGTCGGTACGGATGATCCGACCACCGGGGGCTACCCCAGTAGAGTCGTGTGTGGCGATGTCAGCGAAGATCCGCATAGTCTATTGCTCCGTCAAGGTCAGAATGTACGAGGAGAGTTGTTCAAGTTTGTACCTGCGAGTATCTCGTCCCAACCGGCCCCGACCCCACTATCAGCGGCCAGATTTGTAGCGCAAATCCCGGATCCGGCCCCTACAATTGTGCTTCCGTTGTTTTTCACGCATTGTCCGTAAAAGGTGCCTGGGGCGGTACCGTCCTCCGTAGCAAATCGAGTTGCGTTGTTCCCTGTGATCACCCAACCACTCTGGAACCATTCAAATGCCCCCAGCGGCGCGGCACCATTTGGCCATCGCGCCGTGCTGGTCTCGGTTCGCGTTTGGAAGCCAATGAAGAAACCCGTTGCGTTTGCGACGGTGTCCTTCACGGCCCGGAGGGTGTTACCGGAAATAACACACCCCCACACAGGAACGACAACCCTCAATGTGATGGTTGTCTCCCTAACATGGCCGATCGACATCGCTGACCTGTACTCACCCGGAGTTAGGACGGAACCCGAATACCCCGCATTGAACGTGATTGTATTGTCAGACAGGTTGAGGTTGCTCCAGTTCACCGCTCTGAACGGGGTGGTGGGGTTAACGGTGTTATCCCACCAGATGTTGGGAGCAGTCACGCCGTTCTCGGTGCCCACAAGATAAGTATTAGCCACATCCCCTTCTTGGGCGTTGGCAGCGACGAACAGATGATAGAGCCGAAGTCCGTGATTCCCGTAGGAGTTGCCGAAGCGGCCCCGAATGGTGTTCCCAGACGCGGACATGTTGTTGACGAAGCAAGACAACTCAAGTTCGACTCCCGAGGCGTGGGCAACGGCCCCCCCGGAAAGAGCCATCTGATTCCGGTCCACCGTAAGGTTAAGCACCGTGTAGGGTTGGACGGGATCCCCCGGACCCCCTACAACACATGGGAAGTGGAGGTCGATGCCCCGACCCGTACCCGCATCAGGCACGTTGGTGAACACCTTGTTGTCGGAGACGCTGATGTTGGCGATGTTGTGTCCCGCATTGGAGGGGAACACCACATTGACCCCGTTTTGGGGGTAGCCGATAATCGAGTCCCCATCAATGATATTGTCCTCAATATAGATGCCCGAAAGGGCAGCGGGAGCCGTTGAATTGATATCCACATCAATCGCTGCGTAGACATCAGTGGTTGTGCTATGAGGGCCGGTCAGTTGATTGCGGCTGACCGAAAAGGCGTTGACCTCCAACCCGTTGGGGATGTTCACAAAGACCTTGATGCCATTCCCGTCTTGGAAGTTGGAAATCTGGTTGTCGTTGATCTGGGTGTTGATCAGGTCCGAGGTGTCCACTCGACTCGCATAGTAAATCCCATCGCCACCGAGGGGTGCGATTGTCGCACTGGGTGACGTGATTTGGTTCCCCGTGATCTGGGTGTCCCGCTGTGAGGTGATGCGTCCAGCGTCCCATCGAATGCCGTAACAAGCATTGCTGACTTGATTCCCGTTCACCGAGGTGGAGATACAAGGCAACGCAACAAAGGCGGCTGCGTTCTCCAAGAGAACTTCGATGCACCCCCGGTCCACCAGAGGTGTGCCGACCGGCCCTGCTACAAGGTTGTTGGAGATATCCACTCCAAGCAACCCGACACCATCGAGATCAAGCGACAGAACCCCGTTGGAAACCGTGTTGTCGGAGATAGATACCGATGTGAGCAACCCCACTGCCGTGGCGTTCGTGACGCGGAACAGCAAACCTTCATTCGTGCCGCCTCCGCTGGAGGTGGCCTGCAAAGCGTTGCCGTTGATTTTGACCCTGTTTAGGGTCGCTTCTACAAGCTGTATCCACAGGCCGAAGTTGGAGGTCACGGTCGCGGATCGAACGTCATTACCACAGATGGACACGTCGGAAATAGCACGGAGTACCGAGGCGCTGTTTACAATCTCGATGCTACGGTTAGCGTCAACCCCGGTGTTAGTGGTGTTGTTGTCCAACACCAGACCCGAAAAGGCATGATCTCCCAAATCGATCCGAATCGCGTAATCGGGTGCCGCACCCGTAGTGGTCCCCAACCCGATCTGGTTGCGTGAGATGACAAGATCATCGTCCCGGACCTGAGCCGAATGGTCACCAGTACGGTCTACAACCACCGCCTCTGTGTCAACGATGGTGCTCACCAAAGTGGGAACAATGTTGTCCGTGATGGAGTTGCGACCGAACACAGATGCCAGGGTGCCTGTGATTGCCGCCTTAATGCCTTGATCACGGCCTTTGATCAGGTTCCCCTTGACCTCATTGCCGATCATTGACGCAACAGCAGCGGTTGCTGTTGCTTGAAGGAGGGTTCCAATCTGACGGTTCGTCTCATCCCCCATATAACCGGATAGAGTGTTGTTGAGCACATGGCAGTCTGTGAGGAGCGCCGGAAACACTTGGGAAGCACTATCACCCACATCGAAAGAGATGCCCCGCTCATCAAATCCAGAAACCTTGTTGTTGGAAACAACAACCCCTAAATAAGTGCCTCCAACCGCAGCCCCCGAGGACAGTTCAGTGTCGGTGAACGCGATGCCATAGGTCATCCGGGCAGCGATCGATGCGAGTCCGATGATGTTCTCGGAAACCTTCGCGTTGTTGGTGGAATGCAAGAAGGCACTGTCGCCAGCATTGAACCAGATTGCGCTATGGGTGGTTGGGTGTACGAGATCGTTGTGGACGATGCTGTTGCCCAAGACCTCGTAGCCAGCCCCCGTGAAAGCGGCCCCCGTTCCGATGATGCCAAAGACAATCCCGTAGGACTTACCAAGGATACCATCCGACTGCGGCTGAATGATCTGATTCGTGCTGACAACGATATTCCCGCTGTTACGGACGTAGACCGGCAGCGTCCAGATGTTCCCGGCTCCGGTGGAGATGTTTACATCAGAGTCATTGAGGACAAAGCCCATCTCTGCGAGGCGGTTGCCAGCCACGGAACACCCAGCACAGAGTTGCAACCCGATGCCTTTCGTGCCGATGGCGTCAAAAGTGTCAAGCTGGTTGTCTTGGATATGAGCGATCTGTGAGATCACATTGTCGGAGATCGTGATGTCCCGACAAGCGTTGGCGGTGTCCAAGCC
>Ga0233413_10000061_pt1 | contig 55444 bp, 52 predicted proteins | sample Na_anoxic_6_MG_FD_189019 | JGI IMG/M metagenome (GOLD analysis project Ga0233413, IMG submission 189019) | Seawater microbial communities from Saanich Inlet, British Columbia, Canada - Na_anoxic_6_MG | ecosystem: Environmental > Aquatic > Marine > Inlet | place: Canada: British Columbia...
GTTACTAATGATCGTTCTCATACTGTCTTAAAAATATGATAACGATCCTATATATATACATGGCCGATATCAACGAGACCATCGTATGGCCTATCATTGATAAGTATTTTCAGGATAACACCGACTTCCTAGTCCGTCATCATCTGGACTCGTATAACGACTTCTTCAACAAGGGCCTCTCCCGGCTTTTTAAGGAGAAGAACCCGATCAAGATCATGAAACAGCAAGACCCAGACACCAAGGACTTCAAACTACAGTGCAACCTCTATCTCGGTGGGAGGAACGGGGATAAGCTCTATTACGGTAAGCCTGTCATCCACGACGACGACCGCGCCCACTACATGTACCCCAACGAGGCACGCCTTCGCAACATGACCTACGCCATGTCTATTCATTTCGACGTCGATGTGGACTTTCGTATCGTGCTCGACGAGGGGGAAGCGTCACCGGAGGAGGGGGAGGGGAAAGCGGGTCTTGAAGACGGTGTGCTTAAACAGTCTATCACTCTGGAGAAGGTGTACCTCGGCCGCTTCCCGATTATGCTCATGAGCGACTTCTGCATCTTGAAGGGGGTGCATTCCCGCGTCCGGTTCAACATGGGCGAATGCAGAAATGATCAGGGTGGCTACTTCATCATCGATGGAAAGGAGAAGGTAATAGTCTCTCAAGAGAAGTTCGCAGACAACACGCTTTATGTGAGGGACAAAGTGAACGATCTCTACAGCCACTCCGCCGAAATCCGGTCCGTGTCCGAGGACGCATCCAAACCTGTCCGCACCATGGCAGTAAGAATGGTTACTCCAACGCCGACGCAGTCAAACCAACAAATCGTCGTCAATGTTCCCAATGTCAGGAAGCCTGTCCCTCTCTTCATCCTCATGCGGGCGTTGGGCGTCGTCTCCGACCGAGACATCATCCAAACTTGCATACTCGATCTGGAAAAAAACAAAGACTTCGTCGACATGTTTATTCCCTGCGTGCACGACGCGGGCAAGATATTCAACAAGGTCAACGCTCTGCAGTACATCGCAACATTCACCAAAGGTAAGACAATACCTCATGTGCTCGAGATACTTTCGAACTACTTCCTCCCTCACGTAGGCGAGATGAACTTCCACGCGAAAGCCATGTTCTTAGGCCACATGACGTACGAGATGCTGGTCGTCGCCCGCAAGATGAAAAAGCCGACCGATCGCGACAGCTTCCGTTTCAAGCGTGTGGAGTTACCAGGTAACCTCATCTACGATCTGTTTAAGGAGTACTACACACTGCAGCAACGTCACGTGTACCAAAAGATCGATAAGGAATACTACTATCATGAGGGCGTGTACCAACAACGCAGCTTCACCAACTTGATCGAGGGGAACTTCAAGGACTTTTTCAAGGAGAGAGTGGTGGAGCAGGGGTTCCGCAAGGCTTTCAAGGGCAATTGGGGCGCGGAAGCGCGCACAAAGAGGAGCGGCGTTGTCCAAGACCTCAATCGTCTCTCGTTCAACTCGTTTCTTTCCCATCTCCGCAAAATCAACCTGCCGCTGGACGCCAGTGCGAAGGTGATCGGTCCCCGGCTCCTTCACAGTTCACAGTGGGGCATTATCGACCCCGTTGACACGCCGGATGGCGGCAATATAGGACTGCACAAGCACATGGCGCTCGCCGCACAAGTAACAAGTGGGTGCTCAGGCAAGCCAATGATAGACTTATTGAGAAACCAGATGAGTATGCTTTTGCTTGAAGAGTGTGAGTTGAAGACATTGTCCGACATAACGAAGGTGTTTGTCAATGGCTCTTGGGTCGGTGCCGTAACTGACCCGGAACTGGTGGAGGAGACCCTTAAGAGATATCGGCGCAATGCGCTCGTGCCCATCCACACCTCTATTCACTGGCACATCGCTAGCAACTCTATCTACGTCTGGACTGACAGCGGTCGCATGTGCCGGCCGATCTTCTATATGGACAAACAGACAGGGCTGCCCAGCTACAAGCGCGCCGCGATAGAAGACAAGATAACCAAAGGGAACTTCTCGTGGAGTGATCTAGTAACAGGCTTCTCCGAGAAACGGGTGCGCGACTTCTCCGCCCGCCATTGCAAAGTCTACCCCACCGTCGGAGAGCTCTATTCTGCCCCTTCCCTCGAAGCACTACTTCCCTCACAAGCAGTAATCGAGTTCATGGACACCGCCGAAGAGGAGAGTGCACTCATCGCCGTGTCTGAGGAGGCGCGCGTATCGAAGAAACGACCATACACACATGTGGAAGTCCACCCTTCTTTATTGCTAGGCGTCATGGGAAATCAAATCGTGTTTCCGGAGAACAATCCACTCCCTCGTGATCTATTTGCTTGTGGGCAGGCGAAACAAGCCGTATCGCTGTATCACTCCAACTTCCAGACACGCATCGATAAGATGGGCGTAGTCTTGAACTATGGTCAAATCCCGCTGGTAAAGAGCCGGTACATGCAATACATTAACAAGGAACAGCATCCGTATGGTGAGAACGCCATCGTGGCCATTATGGTGTACGGTGGGTACAACGTGGAAGACTCCGTGCTTGTCAATCAAGGCGCTCTGGATCGCGGGATGTTTCGCACTACTTACTACAATTCCTACGAGGCCCGTGAAGATAGCTCCAAGGTGCAGGGGTCCACGGTGGACTCGCGTTTTGCCAATGTGGATTCCGAGAATGTTGTCGGCCTTAAGCCGGGCTACGACTATGCGGATTTGGACCAATATGGTCTCATTAAGGAAGACACTGTGCTAGATGACAAGAAGGTGTTGATTGGGAAAGTGCTGACTAACATTACCGACCCTGGCAATTCGATAGACAGCTCTGTAATGCCAAAGAAGGGGCAGCTTGGCGTGGTGGACAAGACGTTCATGACGGAGGGCGAAGAGGGGTTCCGGATTGCCAAGGTGCGCATACGCGAAGAGCGTATCCCGGCTATAGGCGACAAGTTCTGCAGCCGTTGTGGCCAGAAGGGCACGATTGGGCTTGTTATCCCCGAGGCCGACATGCCTACCACAGAGGATGGCATCAGGCCCGATATCATCATCAACCCCCATGCGCTGCCTAGCCGTATGACTATAGGTCAGCTGGTAGAGACGCTAATGGGAAAGGCGTGCGCCACCATGGGAGGCTTTGGTGACTGCACAGCCTTCGCGAACAAAGGACCCAAGCATGTCGAGTTTGGTCGTGTCCTCGCGGAAAATGGCTATCACTCCAGCGGCAACCAAGTGTTGTACAACGGGATGACGGGGGAGCAGTTGGACATGGAGATTTTCATCGGGCCGACATACTACATGCGACTGAAGCACATGGTCAAAGACAAAATCAACTACCGTGCACAAGGTCCGCGAACGATGCTCACGCGCCAGACTGTGCAGGGACGCGCGAATGACGGCGGTTTGCGTATAGGAGAGATGGAACGCGATGCCCTGATCAGTCACGGTATTAGCGCCTTCCTACAGGAGTCGATGATGATCCGGGGTGATGACTACTATATGGCTATTTGCAACCAAACAGGGACGATTGCTGCGTACAACGAATCGCTAAATCTCTTCTTAAGCCCGATGGCGGACGGACCCCTGAAGTTCACAGGGAACCTGGAAGACGGTATGAACGTAAGCAATGTCACTCGATTCGGCCGTAACTTTAGCATCGTGCGAATCCCGTACTCTTTCAAGCTACTGATGCAGGAACTGACCTCTATGAACGTTCAGATGAGGATTATTACAGAGGAAAACGTCGACCAACTCACGGGAATGATTAAATCGGACAACGTGGGCAGACTGATGCATGAGAAGGGAGCCGACGGGAAGGCGGTAATGCGCAATGCCATAGCGCTTTCTCGGGAGAGAGCGAAGGAGTGGAGAGCTGTAGGCGCGGAAAGCGCGTCGTCGTTCGCTCCTGCGTTTGACGAGGAGCAGTACCAGCGAGAGGCGTATCCCGTCGCGCCGGGGGGGTACGAGCCCGGGTATGAGGCTTACGCACCCCAGACACCCCCGCTTCCCTCGCAAGAAGCTTCATATGCACCCCACTCACCCGCTTATGCACCCCAGTCTCCGACATATGCACCAGAGGGGTACGAGCCTTACGCACCCCACTCACCCGCTTATGCACCAGAGGGGTACGAGCCTTACGCACCCCAGACGCCCCCGCTTCCCCCGCAAGAAGCTTCGTACGCGCCCCAGTCTCCTGCATATTCTCCGCACTCACCGACATATGCACCCCCGTCTCCAGGATACTCCCCGCACTCACCGACGTACGCACCCCCGTCCCCGCACTCACCCGCGACCCCTCCGGGCATGGACATGGGGTACGGCGGCGTTCACTCCTACTACGGTCACAACCCCCAACCCCCGCCTCCCCCCAGCAACTGGGTACTCCCCACACAACAACAAATATGGGCGCCACCGCCACCACCAATGTTGACTGACCCAGCGCGGCTACACGCCGCCCCGCCCCCGCCCACCTACCCAGCTCAAGCGCCAGAGGAGCGCGACGACCTCCCACAGCCAGAATCTGACGGAGGCCCACCTCCCGGCTATTACTCAGGAGGAGCAGGAGTAGGAACGGACAGCATACTTCTGACGGTCGTGGAAAAGAGTGATGGAGACAACGATAATCAAACGGGAAAAACGAAGTCGGTCGTGATCGGCGGCGATCCGACAAAAGGATAAAATTGATAAAAGATAAATAAACGCACAATACTATAAGCACAATGACCGAGACGAGTGAGCAGATTAACGCGCTGTATAAATCGCGCAGGACGCTACTGGACCTACTTGAGCGACAGGGGTGTGACGTCGGCGCGCTTGCCCACCCAACCGTCAGTGAGGTCCACATCATGACCCAAACGAAGCAACTTGACTTCGTAGTCCCCAATCCAAGCACGGGTACAAAGACCAAGGTTCTGTACCATCTAGGAAAGACACTGCGGCCTGCCGCGGTTTTGGAGCACGTGTCTCATACATTCGAGCTCGAGAAGGCGCTTGGTGAGGGGGACGGTCTAATCATTCTCGCCAGGCTCGAACCCAACGACACTCTCACGCGAACAATGCAGTCGATCTGGGAACGGAGCAAGATCTACGTCAACATCTTCAACATCGAGCGACTGCAATTCAATATACTAGAACACTCGTATGTGCCACCACACCGCCTGTTAACTGAGGAGCAAGAGGCGAAGGTAAAGGACCAATACAACATTACGAACAACAACATCCCGACCATCTCGCGTTTTGATCCCGTAGCACAAGCCATCGGGATGCGGCCCGGCCAGTACTGCCTAATCACGAGACCGAGCAAGACGGCCATTCAGGCGCCCTTCTATCGGGTATGTATCTAGAGAGCGAGAGCGAGAGCGAGACAGTGAGAGGGAGTTCGTCCGTTCGTCGATTGTTCACAATATTTCTTCTTTACGATATACAGTATGAGCCGCGAGCTGCATGACAAAATGACACGACTTGATCGCCGGTTCAACGGCTCAATCGCAAGTCTCGTAGAGGTATACCCCCAATACAAGCTGACCCCCGGCTTCCAGACCTATAGCACAAGGTACAGCCAAGACGACGGGACGTTGACCTCGGTTAGTGCAGACTTCCATTCTCTACAGCAGAACGCTAGAAGACGAATTACCACACTCAACACCACTATCCAGTCGCTCGACAGACAGATTGAGGACCTACTGGAGGAGAATGGCCGTTTAGGCGGGAGGAGCAGAAAGCTCATCGGGGCGAAGCAGTCCTCGATCGGGCAAGCCACTGCTTATCGTTCGGTATATCGCCATCACATATTCAGTGCCGCCGCACTAGTCGCCGCAGGGGGAGTAATGGTGGCCAGGATGTTTTGAAACTTTTTCTGTTGTTACTGTATACTCATGAGTGGTAACAACGGCGCGACAAATGTTAAGGGAGGCATTGGGAGTGTCAAAGACACAATCGGTGCCAAGGATTCGACGCAGAGCGCGGCTCCAGCAGACACGACACCGGCCGACGCGAGTGAAGCCACGTTCTTTCGCACGTTGTCGCAATACCAGAGCTCCTACAAGTGCATGGTAGAAGAAATGCTCAAGTCAGGCGGCGACGGAAACACTGACCAAGGTGTAATCGACGCCGAGAGAAAAAGGATGGACAGATATGAACAACAGTTGCAGGGACTAACACATGAGATGACCAACAGCATCTTGTCAAACTCGCAGGTGACGGGTAAGCTGCGCGATGAGCTAGAAGCAAGCCGCGCCAAACTAGCGGCCATGAAAAAGACAACACACGCGGGTAGTGCTAACGCTTCTGGTAGTGCTAACGCGGCTGCAGGCGGCGATAAGAAGTCAGCGAAGAACCTCGCCAACTACCAGGGCCAGATGGCGACATCCGGCGCCGTCGCTCGTCTGTATTACACCCGACTGATATTCTGGGCAATGCTAGCAATAATGCTGATCATCGTGATCATTCACGCCGCCAACTCCGCCAATACTGGGTTCTTGATTAACACCGTCGGCGTCGTTGTCTGTCTGGTCGTCATGTACTACGTATTGCGCTTCGTGTACAGCAAAGTCTTCTAGTCTCCGCCCGTGTGACTTTTTATTCACCGCATATACTAGTTATGTCTCCGACCAATAATGACGGCCATCAACCGGCCTCCGCTGCTGCTGTCGGCGGCGGCGGTGGCTCTGCATCAGCAGTCGACATGCGCACCGTTGAAAGCACACTCGCCATGGCCCTGCAGGAATACGGGGCCATGCAGAAGTCATTGTTTAAGGGGTATCGCGATGCACTCGCCGCGACGCAGGGAGGGCCAGCGCTGACCACACAGAGAAGGGGGGAGCTTGAGGAACTACGGGGGCGTTACAACATTGCACAGGCCGCCATCGAAAGCGAGCTGAAGTTAATAGGCGCCAAAACCAAGGTTGCTGAAAGCGAACGCCCCGAATATCTAGAGCGAATAAAAGCGCAATCCTTCAAACTACAATGCGCGCTCGATAGCGTAGAGACCAAAAGAAGTGAGGCGGACTCCCTCCGGGGGCAGCTCTCAAGCACGGAGGCAGAGGCGGCGTCATCACTTATCATGACAGAGTCGTACAACGCATGGACGATGGTGATGCTCTTTTTAGCTATCGCTTCCGTCGGGGTCACCATACTGGCAGTGTTCAAGCCAGAGTACATTAAGTATGCCTACATTGTCGTCGCACTCTGTGCAATCTTCGCGCTATACCACGGCATAAAGTACTTGTTGAACGGCCTTAGGGGGTGATGCGTCAGCTTTTTTTCTAACACCATGTTAACTAAGATGCCCGCACCCGAATCTGTTTTCCCCAATTATGGGCCGAACGCCGCCACCCGTCTCACAGACCACGAGACGGCAGAACTAGCTAAATTGCGAACCACGTACCAGAAACAATTGTCCGAGTACGCGAGACTAGAGAGAGTAACATTCGAGGGCACTCGCGGCGTAGTAGAAAATACAATGGGAGGGAACCCCGCGTCCGGCAACAACGCCCGGCTCTCAGACGGCACAGTTGGCTTCGTCACCCCGCAGGGAGTTTTCAAGCCGTACCCCTCCGCGACCACGGCCACAGAGATCATGGGCGTGAATGGCTGCCCGGCCACTACGACAAGTGTAAGCGCTCGGTCAACTGGTTCACTAGACCAAGGAACCATGATTGCCTCTACTCCTCCCATGGTTGTGGGGTCGCCCATGCGCGTCGGCCAAGTCTGCGGCAACTTTGGCAAGAACCTCGAGGTCGAGCCAAATCCTGACCGCGCAGCGACCTTCGTCAGCCTAGAGAGCTACACTCCTAGCGCGTCGTCGCCAATGGTATATCAGTCCGACATCTCACTGGCCGACGCGTCCATGTACCCCGCTTGTAGACAGCGCGCCATCGATCTCGGTGCGGATGGCTTTGGACTGGGTTATGTTGAAGGTGATGGGGCCGGTCTCAAGTGCGCCGTCGGGCAACTAGCACCACCTGAGTCGGGCGTCGGGCTCCGCACCCAGACTGGATACCACACGTCCGGCAGCGGACCGAGTGCTAAGTTTGGACTGGGCCCGGGCGCGGTCGGGCTCACGATGTATGATGACAGCGGTAGCGCTACTTGGTCATCAACAAGCAGACCGGAATGTGCTGCAAACGCAGCGGGGTCCCTCATTCGCAACGTCTCTGCATCCTATGGCGCCAACTGCAACGGACAGTCCGACCAAGTTAGCGTCATCAATCAAGCAGTCGCCCAAGCCCAGTCGCGACAGGCCAAGGGGCAACCGCCCTGTACGATTTTGTAGATGTAACGCATTATTATGTCATATATATACTAGTATAGATATGGCACCATACACTGTGAGCCCCAATAATTGGTCACAGGATGTAGAACGCGCGATTGCCAGCGACGTGGAAAAAGGGAAAAACTCGGTGAGATATCAAGTGGCCTTGAACGGGCAAACCGACCCCGCCTCCGGATGTGGTAAGAACTTCACCACCGCATATTCGTGCGGCAGCGTCCAAAAGACCGCCAGCCTTGACGCAGAAGCGCTCGGCAAGTATGTAACGTACGACTGCTCACAAGAAGCGGCTACGTGTTTCGAGAACCGTGTGACGCTGGAGGACAACGGGAACATAACGAGCACAGACGGGGCAGGGACGGTCCGATGGCAGAGCGGCCCCGCCGCAGGCATAGCAGACGCCGTGGTGACGGAGGCGTTTAAGGCGATCAATACACCACTCCGCCGAAACTATTTGTCACAGGGAGAGACGATCCAGCAAGGGCAAATCTTGGGGTCGACTGGCGGCACGTGTGCCCTTCGCATAGACCCCGCAAAAACCAATACACTTCAGGTTGTGTTTAACGTGTATGACGCCCGCACGATCGATCAAAAGGTCGTTGGCAACAAGAACTTCCTGGGCACGTACTCCCTCGAAGGGGCAGGCACCCAACATGTAGGGAAGGTCGGCTACGTCGATATGAACGGCACGCTCAGAGAATACCCTAATCCCATGATAGAGTACAAGGGCACCTTCAGAAGTTTAGGGAACTATCTGACCGCGGGCACTACCATCTCTCAGGATACAGGGCTGTCGCTAAAAGAATGTGAACAGAAGTGCATCGACGCCAGCGGGTGCGCCGGTTTCAACTACAACCCGACCGCATCAAACTGCGTACTGAAGCGAGCCGACATGTTTCCCAACAGCACCCGCATTATAGACGACAACGAGACTTTATACGTGCGCGACAAAGGTGTCCAGGGCGACCAATCGTGTCCGGCCACATTCGATACGGTCTATGGAGGCGAGTGGGAGAAGTATCCGAAGGGTCGCGAAATGACGCCTGAAAGCTCATGTCTATTAGGGGCAATCACCCGCGAGCAACGAACGCAACTCGCCAACAAACGCAAAGAAGTCGACAACACCGGACGCCAGTTGCAGGCACAACTCAATTCGCTGGCCGCCGCCGAGAAGTCGATCGACGCTAGCTCTAAACAGAACCGCAAACAACTAGCTAAAGATATGGCTAATTATCAGAAGATAATGAGCAAGTACGACAGTACCACCGTAGACACCGCCTCGCGAACTGGGTCCCTCGTAACCTCTGCCCAGTCGACGCTTATGGAACGGTCCCGCGTAGCTCTCTGGGGAGTGGCCGGCGCAGTCAGTGTAGCCGCCATACTGTACTTCCTACGTCGGAAACGAACCGACTGACCGACGCGCCATGTAACCGACACAGCATGGATATAATCTCGCTACTGTATATATCTATGCCCACCGCAGAGAAAGATCTTATTGCATCGATTCTTCTTTTACAAGATGTTGAAAAGCGTCTTTTCGGTAACCTCGAGGCAGCCGTGGCCAACAAAGCCTCAGCCGCTCAGCAAGAGGCGATCATGACAGAAATGAACGAGGCCGCCATCTCCAGAACAGCCATGTATCAGAGCCTGCTGAGCCTGTACGAAAACCAACAGGCGTTGGTGGCCGACACGCGCCAGGACCTCGTCGATCAGAAGACCGTGGTTAAGATATTCGAAGATCAGATGAACAACGCGAAAAGCAACTTCAACGCCATGCGCAACGAATCTGCCAACAAGCTCCGTATGGTCGAGATTAACACCTACTACGGCAAGAAGTACCAGGCGTATGGTAGCATACTTAAGGTGATCGTCATCGCATGTATGCCCCTACTACTGCTGGCTATACTGAGGCATCGGTCCCTCGTACCGTCCGGCATCGCCACATTCATCAGCGTCGTCATTATCATTGTCGCCGCGTATCTTGTGCTGAGACGCACTATCGATATGCTCTCCAGGAGCAATATGTCTTTCGACGAGTACAACTGGCAGTTCGACCCCAGTAAGACAAAGTCGCTTAGCCGCGATCCGGGCGCGTTCGATCTTCGCTCAGCGACCGACTCTTGGGCGAAGGAGCTCGGAGCCAAACTAGGACTGGGATGTGTAGGCCAAGAGTGCTGCTCGAACGGCATGACCTACGATGCCGTCAAACATAAGTGCGTTGAAGGCGCCAGCGCGGCCGACACTAAGGGGCACGTGGCATCCCACGCGAGCCCCACTGTAGTCATCCCCGTAGCGCCCCGCGCGGCGGCGACAGCCCCACCTATTAAGCTCCGTGTCAGCGAGTCGGTCCAGTCTACCAACTAAATAATCTTTCCGTATATTAACATGGGACAAGCTGCTACTATGTTGGGTGCACCTCCGCCACCGGCGCCAACCGCCAAGCAACAGAAGGCGGCAATGCTCGACAGTGAGCTAAAAGGTGCCGGTTTCTCTGCTAAGAAAATCGACGACATGGTTGCCGCCGCCAATGACGTGATAGGCTGCGGCCCCGCCTGCCAAAGACAGAGACGAATAGACAAACTCGAAACAGCCGTGAATACAGCGCGGGACAACGTGGATAACGGCCCTACAAAACTCAAGAAGGCCCAAAGAGACCTCATTACGTATCGCGACGGAACGGCTGCATACACCGAGTCCATGCGCGAACAGTACGAAAGAGAGGCACAGGAAGTGGGTGACGCACATCGCGCCCAACACAAGAAGAACATGGACGTGACGAACACACTCATAGCTGAGCTGTCTACCGGCGAAACCTACGTCGGCAACGCACGTCAACTACTGGAAGACAAGATGGCCAAACACGAGGAACTCACCAAGAACATCGATCGCGACACCGGCATTGTGCGTACAAATAATCGGCGCGGTGAGTACCAGGCCGAGTCCACCGAGAAATACGACACGATCAACAAAGCATTGAAGGTCATCTATTACATCATTTTCACCATCTACGTTGGCCTAGTAGTGATATATCGCGGCAACTATAAGAGCAAGAAGCAATGGGCAATCGTTGTTCTCTTCGCCATATTCCCCTTCGTCATAGTTCCACAGCTATTCAACCTTCTCTCCGCCATCATGAACCTCCTCGGGCACTGGCTCACAAACCAAGCGCCAAAGGACGCTAACTACAACCTGTAATAGGCGGCGGTGACAACTAGAAAGGACCATAACGAGAGTGCTCGTTATTGTCTGCTTACTGCTACGGAAGGCCCCCCCCCACACTGCGCCTCACACCATCTCGTACTGGCTTATCTTACTTACCTCGTAACATCTCTTCGATATCTTGCGCGTCCCAACCCCCTCAATGTTGTTTGTCAAGCATTTCACTATCTTGAACCATTTGTCTTTCTCCCTGTCAAACCCCGGGTCGAAACACTGCGGATGCTCGCCTTCCCATATCTTGATCCCTTTTACTTGCGCGTGGTTCACGTCTTGTATGAGCTTGGTCATCTCACCACTCTCTTTGCCCCATCCTTCCGTGCCCTTTACATACATTGTTCCCCGTTTGACATCGGTGCAATGAAGCGGTCGCTTGTACGTGCCCAGCTCCTCTATCCGCTTTTCTATGATGTTCGCAATGCCGTTCGCCTTCCCGTTCTCAAGTGCATAGTTCACATCCTCCACACCGATGACCAAATCCTTTACAAACTCCTGTATCGGTATCGCGTTGCCGCACCTTTCATTGAGAAACAGGTTAATATTGTTGTAGTTGTTCACCACCTTGGGCTCGGCAACAGCAGTGAGCACGCCTGACTTGATCGCATGCATCTCCTCCTCTGCTTTATCCAACTTACTCCTCATCAACGCACTGTCCTTGTCCATCTTCGCCTGCAGTAACTGCAACACCTCCATAACCTGTGTACCATTTACTGAAGGCGCAACGACCACGTTCTCCACATCCCCTCCACCATGTAGGCAGACCCTCTTGTGCCTCTTCAGATTACTGTTGCGCGTGAAGGTGGCGCCACAGCCACATAGGTGGAGCTTGGGAGCAATTGGGAGCAATTCTGCAACTTTTGCAACTTTTGCAGTGGGGTTATCCACGTCATCACATGATTTCTTATGACGATACAAGCTCTCCACATGCTTGTATACCTTGCCGCAAATGCATTTTATGCTAGTTTTACTAGCATTTACTAGCATGTTGTGTTTACATGTCAATAAATGTTTGCCATAACTACTCTTTCGTGACGTAATATAGTCACAGACCTCACAAGTGTATTTATGCGCGCAACTTTCTGCAACATCCATTGCTCCTAAATGCTCCATGTGTAATAGAACAATATTTTATCTGTTGAGGTGTCGTTTTTTCAGTCATGGTCTCAACATTCGCGCAGAAAAACGGGGTTTGAGACCATTATGCTCTAAAGCCATTTTTTCAAAAACCTGCGATTCTATAAGTGATCGGCCATACAAAAGTTGGACATGCCCAATCGATGTCCAATTCCATTATTTTTACCACCCTTTAAAAAGTGATATTTTTGACTTTTTTGCTAGGCTCAAAACGCCACCTACATCGATGTAGGGAGCGTTTCTATATATTCCGTGCGCACACCATAAATGGTCACACGCTATAAAGTGAACGGTTTGTTTTGGTGACTAATGAAAAAAGGCGACGGGCTCGCAAGTCCAAAGCCCATGCTTTTTTCTTACCCATTATCATAATGGCCTCGGTAACTATGCAAGGTGCGTTAACCTTCCTCTTCGGATGTCTAGGCGCACGTCTCGCCATCGCGGCTGCAGCATATTACCTCAATCCCAAGTGGCTTCCTATCATGGGTGTATTGGCCCTCATTCTGGTCTTTTCTTGGGCATATATCTATCTGTTTGACGCCAGACCCTTCGGCAAAGAGGTAGGAGGTTTGGGCTCAGGTCCACAGAAAATCTGGTGGAACGACATAAGGCCTCTCCATGCAGGGCTGTATTTAGCGTTCGCTCTCATGGCGTTTCACAAAAGCCCAGATGCTTACCGTCTCATTGTCCTCGACACACTGGTCGGACTGATCGCCTGGTTGCACCACTACTTCTGAAGTAGAACGGATGATCAGCATAGACTCCACTCTCTGCTTGGTAAGCATTTGAAGAATTGAACCTTACCCCGAGTAAGGAGTGGTGAGCAACAAAAAGAAGAAAGATGACAATCAATGGGAGGGATAGGTGTGCGTTGATGGTGTGTTGCATTGGCGTCACGGGGGTCGCCGCGCTTATGGTCTTGATGCTGGTCGACATGGCAAACTCGATATATAGGTGTCCCCTCGGACTGGACGGGTGGAGCGTCGAGATGACGCAGACGAGAGACAACTACAGTATATCCTTTGAGTCAGAGGAAATACAGTATCTAGGAAACGGAGCGAACTACTTCGAGTTGGGCAATACACAATTTGGACGAATAAGCAATGGGACATGGCCAACGTGGGACGTTGTGCATGACGGTACAGCCGAGGGGAGTCTGTTTAGCGATGAGAAGAAACATTTGTATTGGGCAGTCGTGCCGGGTCTTGTACTCAAAGTAACGGGAGAGAACACACCGGAAGTAAGAATAACGAAACACGGGCGACGATTGGGTTCGTTTGACACCACCTCAACTCTTCAATCCGAGTTTCGACTGTGTGTAGCAAACAACGCAACCAAGTTGGAGAAGCATTTAGTGGCGGCTGTGGCGATCACCTATGTCAAACGCAGTCAAAAATGAAGGAAAATCAAGAGAAAGACGTCAGTATAGTGGTGCTTTTTTCTACCTATAGTTTAAGTAATGCCGAGATCACAGATAATTGGTGCAGGGATCGTAGGTATGAGTAACCGAATTAGAGCCAACGGACCTCAAGGTGGGGGTGACAAGCTACAGGGGCTCCCACCCATTCGCAACATGCTATCACCCTTAGTCCCTTTTGTGCGTACGCGAGCAGATGGTGAAAACCGTAATGTCGTCTTTTGTATTAATCAGCTTAGTGGAGGCGTAGGCGCGAAGCGGGGCCAGTTCGGACCAGGAAACAGGGGCGGAGGGGGGCAAACAGGTGGATGCGGCGGCCCTCGATGGAACGGGGCGTTGAGATTTGTCAGCAACACCGACTCCAGTGGCGTATCCTATATATCAGCTATATGGTTTAAGATCAAGATTGGGAATAGGATTCTCTACACACAGATAGACACTGGGAGTATTTATACGTTGGTAGAATCGCCTTTGAATTGTCAAGACCAGAAACGCTCTTCTTTCTACTACGGGCAGGGCGAGGTAATCTATTGTGATGATCGAAAAAACCTGAGCTTCCTCTCGGATTTGACAAACGACGAGATTACCTATGACAATTTCAGTATAGGCACCGGTACAGGTGTAGGCTTTGGCCCAGGGTGCAGTTCCGTCATGGGACTAAGTGCCAATATATCTCAGGGCGTCGCTACCCTGTCGAACAGCACATTCAATCCAACCTTGTCGACCTCTATAAGTCAGTTCCAACGCATGTTTCACGACACTTTCAAAACCGATTTCAGATTTATGTCATTCGAGTGGGATGAGGGAGGGGAGGGCACAACGCCTGGTGGGAACGTGTGTTTTTCAACTGGGATTAGGACACCACCTAATGTTTCGCTCGCTTTACATCCAGCCCCTACTACAGGATATGGTTATACCGCATCCATAAAGGAGATACAGTTCGTAGTCGGTGATGAAGTAAAGAAAAGGCTAGTAGAAGAGCTAGGTGTACTCTATCTGGAAGTCGGGGAGACGAGAAACTCTGTTGGAACGTCAATGGCTTCGTTCTTTGATACGGGGACGACCGTACCGATGGTCGTGCTTGACGGGGACGTTAATTTACTGAGTGATACGGTCGGCAGCGCGGGTATGCTTATCTCTTTCACTGGGTTGCCATTTGACAAGTTCAGAATGTTTTTCAAAGAAGAGAGTCAACCTCTGGTCATAGAGATACCTAGTGCTCTCGCGTCAGCTTCATTGATGCCGGAAGTAACAGACTTCGATAATGCGGATAGGCTCTTAGTTGTTGTTGGCATAAGTGCCCTATCACAATATAACTTTAGTATAGAGTTTGCAGATGTAAACACAGCTAGCCATATCCACTTTTCTGACAGGCCGGGTGCTCGCTCAGAATATTGACTAGCTAAGGAACCAGTGACGCATCCTTTCCATTGTCAAACGCAGTCAAAAATGAAGAAAAAATACGAATAAGAATGTCAGAAGCAACATCTTTTTCCCGGGCCGTTACTTAACATAGATAACGATTCCGCCGAACCTTGTCTCGTCCGCGTAACACCGCTCCCCTTTGATGAAACACACGTGGTTTTTGCCCTCCACGCGCTCCCCATTCACTTCTGTAACTGAAACGAACCCTCCCCAAGGTCCTTCATTGAAGAAGTCAATGCTGTTCCCTTCTGAGTCCACCGGAGGGCTTTCCTGTCTGCACGACAGACATACGAGCGTCGGGTAGCGGGGCCACGCGTCGCCATCCCTATTACAACACGTTAGCCCACACTTCTGGGTATCGTTGCCGGCCATTGCTTTCGTTTGCTTTATGTATGCCGAGAAACAGTATTGATATCAATTTTCTTCTGAAGTAAAATTGATTCAATTACTGTGTCTAGAGGAAGACAACACCGGTAAGAAATGAGCAGCGGTCTCTACATGCCTCGCGGCTATCGCGCAGTAGAGAATAAAAGCCCCGTTCCTGGCGATCGGGCGATGACGAAGGTGCAGATGGGGGCGTGGCTCGCCAACTCCCCTGTACCGTTGAAAAGTCCATTGGGCCCAATAACTTCATAGTGCGCATGGGCGACGAGACCAAACACATCACGTGTCGGAGAGACCTGGTCTTCATAGCGAAGGACGAGTAGCAAGCAGCAAGCTCTAGTGTTAGCGCATTCACCTTTTTCTTCCGTTATAGCATAATGAAGTTGGACAATCTTCATTTTGCGTTGATTGCGATTGTCGTTCTTTTGGTGGTCTTGTGTGGGCGAGACCTTGTCGAAGGGAATAGTTCGGGCCCGCCATCATCGTGTGACGAAACATGCCCCGCCGACGCGCACAAAAGTGCGTGCGAAGCGCTTAAATACGATGAATCGTGCGACCACCCCCAGGAGACGGCGGCGTGCAAATGGGACGCCACCGACCGCACATGCACGCCGGTCGCGGGAAGCGGTGCGCAAGGAACGAGTCAATGCCCCCTCACCTCCAACCAAAATAAAACAGACTGCGAAGCCGTCACCGGGTGGGAGTACATCGTGAGGGGGGGAAAGCCGAAATGTAAGTGGTGTGGGGCGAAACCGAAAGGAGATCAATGTGTAGCCCGCGCGGAACTGACCGGGGACCAGTGCCCCTGACAATGACCCCCGGAAATGAGAAGAGGCAGGAAGTCTTTAAGAAAGAACAAGTCCCAATGGGATAGTCAGACTACTCCTCCACAGTCTCAAGTCCCTTGTGCCCCACAACAAACATGCGCTCCATCACCTTGTTCGACCTGCCGCTGAGGTTCCTACACCCCTTAAAAGTATCATAGGGTATCTCGACCACATCATGTGTATAGTCGGCCAATATTCCACGCCATTCATTATTCGTGATGATCCCCTCGTCGTTATAGGAGATCACCACGTACTTTGCCTTCGCCATACAGGCCGCCACGAGCCGCGCCATCTCCGCCGCAGCACGTCCTCGTTGATTGTATGCGGACTTCTGCCAATCAGCAGGTATCCCCGATACCTTCGACACCTGTTCGGGGCGCGTGTTTGACGCAATGACATTCAACATGAAGTAATTGCTACCGTACGGATGCTGATTGTAGGGCGGGTCAAGGTATATAACGTCTAATCGCTCCGCGACTTGGCCGATGAAGTCTCGGGCGTCTCCAAGACCACACGTAGCCAATGCAGTGTTCTCGCCACTCCGCCACACCGGCACCCTTAGCTGTATCGGATGCATGATACGCCCTAGTGCGCACCGCCCCCTCCCTCCGAAGCATCCGACGCCCCTTTCATCCTTGTAGAAGCCTTTGAATACACCGGCAGTGTTCGCATGAATGCTCGCCTTGATGAGTAGCGGGACCAGGCAATGTATTTGGAGTGTCTCATGGACGCTTTCATCGATGTAGGCACGCAAGGTATCGATGATCAACGCGTTCTCCCTAGTATAGAAGCATCTTTCACCATCTTGGACGTTCTCGGTGTCGGCGGGGGCGTACATGTCGCTTACGATCCCGGGTTGAAATGGGCCCTCTCGCGCGAGGCGGTTCATGATGCCGATGTGGCGTGCGATGAGTATCTGGTCGCCAGCAGTGGGAGTGTGTAGGAAGCACTGTGACATGAGGTGCGCATAGGGTTCAAGGTCATTAGTGTAGACATGGGACGAGATGTTAGCTAGGGCGCGCGCGACGACGCCGGAGCCGGTGAATAGGTCTGCCGTGCGGAGAAGTGGTGCGCCGATTTTGCCCTTCAACTGCCCTATAACGTTCATGATGTGCGATACAAGCTTGCGTTTATTCCCGATACACGTAAGCATAGATTGATGGACAAATGCGGACCCATCGTCTTCCATTACTTGCTTCTTTGTAATTAGAAAAGAGTTTTGGCATTAGATCAATTTTCGCTTGATCGCCGCATTACACTACGTCATCATCGGCATCCTCGTCTTCATAGATCACCTTGACGTCGTGCCATCCCTTCTTGTAGGCGCCGTACTTTTTGTCCATGTAGTCAGTGACTTCGCGCCCCTTGGGTGGATTGCGTCCGTAGTTGGTCACATACCATTGCTTGAACGTCTCCATGAGCTCTGTCTTCTTGATGCTTTTGCCCTTCGCCTCTTCGATTTTGTCGCGTGAGAACTCGGCTAGGTAGTCCTGACCCTCCCTGTACTGGTCGCTGCTGGCTAGTACCATTGGGCAGTCTTTTACGATCCCTTGTGCTTCGAACGCCCTATGCACTAACATGCTCATGAATACGGGCGCCCATCTCTGGAACTTAGCATTGAGTCGTTTGTCGACTTCAAACTGGTGTGGATAGTCGCTCTTTGGAAACCGGCGCTCGTCGCCGAAGGGTTTCTCTACGAACTTCGACTGGAAGTCACAAAGACGGATGCGACGCCAAGTGCCGTCGTCATTGCTTGTGATGTCGAATAGCGTATTGGTACATACAACAAGTTTGAACTGTGGAGTGAATGTGACCGAGTCTTTGAAGAGAGCGCGAGCTTGAATGGGGTCTCCACCAGTGATTTCCTTCATGATGCCCTCATTGATTTTGTCGCCTTTGCTGGGTTCTTGCATGACAGCATATCTGGTGCCCATGAGCTGCATGACCTCTGACGATGTGCCACCGATGCTGTTTCTCTTCTGCGTCACCAGCGTAATAGGGACAGTGCCCTTATAAGTGCCGAACGCCTTTGCCATCAGTTCAACAAGCATTGTCTTGCCATTGGCGCCGGAGCCCAGATAGATGTTGAACGTTTGGTTTTCGTTGGTCCCGATACAGACAGATGCACAATGATCCCACATATATCGCCGCAGTTCGGGAGCGGGAAATAGCTCATCCATAAACTTAACCACTTCTGCGGCCGTCTCGGCGTGTCGGCCATCGAGAAGAGCAGCTCGCGGGAGATACTCGATGTTGGTGCACTTGGAGATGTAGTCGTCCGGACGGCCCTTGCGATGCTTCATTTCTTTGAAGTCAACAACACAGTTCCCGAAACACAGTAAGTAGGGGTTTGTGTCGAGTTTCTCGATAAAGTCGCGATCGTAGAAGAGTTCTCTCGCCTCCCGCATGATGTTGTTTTTCTGTACTGTCCGTTTCAGTATAGTACAGATGTCGGATAGGATGTTTGACCGCTTCATGAGCGCGTTCCACTTGTCGTCACCGCTTACATGCTGATGCATCTGATCGATGCATATGCGCGTGCTATCGGTATACTTGTCGTGGACTTGCTTCGAGATGAGTAGTCGCAACGTGCTACCACTGTCGATTTCAAACCACCGCATGCCCTTGTACTCGTACCATATGTTCCCCTTGATACTCGCACACACAAATCGATCTTTGAACATGTGGTAGAGGACGTTTGCCAAATCGAACTCCGTAGCCCCGTTGAGCGTCTCTTCCATGAAGTAGCTAACTGTCACCTTTTTCACCTCAAGGTATTTAACGGGCGCATCAGTCTTAGACCAGTAGATAATAGATGCGAGTTTAAGACCTTCTTTGCTGTCATACGCAAAGCTTTTCCACTTGTCACACAGTCCCGGCACATCGGCAAACGTGAAACCGTCTTGTTGACTGCTGAACTTAATGAAAGATAGCAGCAGGCGATCGGGATCAGTGTTCTTCAATGCCCATCCCACGCGTATCCACTTGTTATACGAGCCGGCACCGTAGTAGGATTCTGGCAATGTCATAGCGTATTGGTGTGCTTCCTTGACTTCGTAGTCAACGGCCCTAATACTATCGAAGAGTTGTTCGAGTGCCTCGTCGAGTTCTTTGACATTCGATATCTGGTCAGCGGTGCAGCTGTTGTCTCCACTAGCGACGCGGAGCTTCACTTTGCTGCGTGACTTGCGCACTCCACCCGACTTAAGCTGGGCTGTGATGCGCTCGTGCTCATCGGTTAGCTCGTCTTTAACAGGGCACAATATGCCCTCTTTCGAGCGCGCGGACATCAGCGGTAGGATTTCTTTAGTGTCCAGAGAGCCGATCAATTTTTCATCCAGCGTCCATGCCTCATCGTCACCATCGTACGCGACTTCAAACACGTATTTGAGTTCGTAGGCCTTGTTCCCAGGCTTTCTGGACCCGTACACCTGCCAGTTAACGCATCCCTGGGTGATCCCCTCGTCAAACACCTCGTTCCAGCTGTTCTGCAGCGGTAACTCGCCCTCGTTAGTTCCTCTGAGCCAAACAGTCTCGATGTTCGTCATCACTGCGCGTCGAAGCATGATCTGTGCAGCCCGCGTCATCTGCAAGGTCATGACCATGTGAATGCCGTCCTTTGTCACTTCCTCGAGCATGTTCACGGTAGGTTTCTCGGCCACGTATATAGTAAACGTGTCTTCGACCGAGAGGTCCATCAGCTCGGTTATCTTATCGATGTAGAGCGTGATGAGATCAACTACATGGTCCTTGGTGTGCACTCGTCTCTCGACGTTGGGCGGGAAACGCATATCCACATCCACGAGGAGCAGCCCCTGTGTCGCCAACTGACGCTCGGTCAGGAACTCCTGGTTCTTTTTCACGAAGACATGGTTATAATAGGTCTCCCAGAAGGTGTCCATGTCGTCGTCAGGGATACAGTAAGACCCACCGAACACGTGCAAGTCCTTATTACCTATACGCGTGTGCGTGTGGGCGCCCGCATCTCCACTCCGTTTACCATTTAAGTAGCCGTCCCACGCTGACCTGGCTCGGGAGCTTGACATTTCCAGTTGGATACTATACTAGAAGAATATTTATCTCAATTTTATACCGAACGTAAAGAGCCTCCGATGGATTTTCCGTTTTTGGAGGAATAAACAGCTACATGGACATAAAAGGAGAGTGGACTATCATGCATGGCGAGTGGAGGTGGGAAAAGTGAACCAACCTTTGTGAGCAGAAATGCTGCGCGTCGATTGGTTAGGGATGTGAGAGACGTTATGGTGAGTCCTCTCGACGGCGAGGGGATTTACTATCAGCATGATCCGGAGGATATGTTGAAGGGGTACGCGATGATTGTTGGGCCTCCAGATACGGCATACGAGGATGGTTTCTATCTGTTCACTTTCGAGTTTGGCGGCGATTATCCCGATAAGCCCCCGGTGGTGAGGTATTGGACGAATGACGGAGACACCCGTTTCAATCCTAACCTGTACAAGTCGGGAAAGGTGTGCGTGTCGATTTTGAACACGTGGAAGGGCGAGCAGTGGTCGGGTTGTCAGAACATTCGGAGTGTGTTGCTGACGCTTTGCACGTTGTTGAACGACAATCCGCTTTTGAACGAGCCGGGTGTGGCGGCGGAGCATCCGGATGTCCCTAAGTATAGGGATATCATACGATACAAGAACGTACAGTGGTCTATGCTGAAGCAGTTACGTGCGCTGCACGCGAGTGTCGAGAAGGATCGCATAGTTCAAGATTGGGCGGTGGGGTTCTTTGGCGACACGATGAGACGATTGTTCCTGGATCGGTTTGACAGGATACGGCGGCGGACTATCGCGAATGGGGTGGCGTTTCACGACAATGCAGATATGGCTACATGGGAGACGTCGCGGCTGCAATGTCGAGTTTATGGTGCTATGTGGGCCGAGATTGCCTACGCGGACTTGCTAGACGACCTGATGATCGTGCGGGCGGAGTTGTGCTCTGGCGATGACGATGACACGGGATAGACACACACCTACTATATTGAAGGGACGGTTCTTGTAAAGGTTCACCACTATGTAGGGGCGATCAGAAAAACGCAAAAATATCACTTTTCAAAGGGTGGTAGAAATAATAAAGTTGGACATGAAAAAGTATGTCCAACTTTTGTTTGGGCGATCACTTATAGAATCGCGTTTTTTTGAAAAAGTGACTTTGCAGCATAATGGTCTCGTTTTCTATTTTTCTGCGCGAATGTTGTTACCATAATGAAAAATGTGCCCACTCAACAGATAAAATGTTGTTCTACTGTACATGGAAACTTTAGGAAACACTGGTGTAGTAGAAAGTAGCAAGCATATATACCATTGTTCTGATTGTGACTATACTACGTCTCGTAAGTCCAACTTTGACAAGCATTTGTCAACCGGTAAACACAGCAGGGCTACGATGGTTACAGAACGTAACCATATATGCACCTGTGGAAAGGCTTTCACGTGCAGACAACACCTACATCGCCACAAGAAATCATGCGATGGGGCGAATAAATCCACTGCAAAAGTAGCAGAAGTAGCAGAATGTTTCCAAATGTTTCCTGAAGACCCTACCAGACATGAATGCGGCTGTGGCAATACCTACATGACGAGGAGCGGGCTCTGGAAGCATAAGCGAACTTGCCTACACGCTGTAGGCAACGTCGCGACAGCGACGGTCAACAACGCCGAGGTGCTAGAGGTCTTGCAGTTGCTGCAGTCTAAGATGGATAAGGCGGATGCGAAGATGGATAAGGCGGATGCGAAGATGGATAAAGCAGAGGAGGAGATGAAGAGCATCAAATCGGGGGTACTTACTGCTGTTGCGGCGCCTAAGGTGGTGAACAACTACAACAACATCAACTTGTTTCTTAATGAGAGGTGCAGTGACGCTCCGCCTATCCAGGACTTTGTAGGAAGTATAGTGATAGGGATAGAGGATGTGAACTACGCGTTGGAGAATGGGAAAGCGAATGGCATCGCGAACATCATAGAGAAACGAGTAGAGGAGCTTGGCCTGTACAAGCGCCCGCTTCACTGTACTGATGTCAAACGAGGAACAATGTATGTAAAGGGAACAGAGGGATGGGGCAAAGAGAGCGGCGAAGTGAACAAGCTGATACAAGACGTGAACCATGCACAGGTCAAGGGGATCAAGGTGTGGGAAGGTGAGCATCCGCGCTGCTTCGACGCTGGATATGACAGGGAGAAGGACAAATGGTTCAAGATAGTGAAATGCTTAACGAACGACATTGCAGGGGCACCAGCGCGTAAGATATCGAAGAGATGCTACGAGGTGAGTAAGATAAACCAGGAGGAAATGGTTTGACGTGTGAACCGATGTGTTTCTCTTATCGACTCTCGTGTCAATAAGAAAATCTTGCTGCAAGCCTAGACGGTGTAGCCGTCGTAGTAGAGATATATGCGCTCTACCGGTTCTTGCTATAAAATTGAATATGAGGCGCTGAGCAAATAAAGTCACAGCAGTATATAAGCCATGCACTTCTGCACTGAATGTCAGAACATGTACTACCTACGGTTGAACGAGCTGGGTGGTGACAGTCTCACTTACTATTGTAGGAAATGTGGTCACGAGAACGCCGAGTTAGGACCAGATACGATCTGTGTTCTACAGACCAATTTGCAAGGTGGAGAAAAGCAGTACGGGCACGTGATTAATCGGTATACCAAGCTCGACCCGACGCTCCCGCGAACAAACATGATTAAGTGTCCGTCTCAGTCGTGCGCGAGCAACAAGGAAGGTGTCGAGAGAGAGATCATCTACCTGCGCTACGACGACGTGCGGATGAAGTACATGTACCTGTGTGCTCACTGTGACACGACATGGAAGACTGGTGAACAGTCATAGTTGTAAAATTGAATTGGAGGTAGGAAAAGAATGTCATGTAATAGTAGCGATGTCTGACGACGGATATGAGAGCGACGGGCCACCAACCTTCACCTTTCCGAAGCCGGCGGCCGAGGTTGACGATGATAACGGAAGCGTGTGTAGCCTAGATGGCGACGATGCAGCGGGCGGGTCTATTGCCGATAGCGATAGCGGTAGCGACGGCGGTAGCGATACGAATGCCGACGGTAGTGACAGCGATGCCGGTCCCGCGATGTCGGGTGGTGCCTCCGGGGCTGAGGACGATGATGACGCACTCGCCGGCGACGACGACGACGACACAGATGACGACGCGGCAGCACTGGAGAAGTTCGACGAAGAGACGAAGCAGGAATATTTGCTATCGAGGCACCCGGAGGCCCAGGTGCCGAGTTTCGAGGAGGTGCGCGCGCTGTCTAAGATCGTGCGTGATGCGGAAGGCCGCCCAGCGGACCCGCTACACCGGACACAACCAATGTTGACCAAGTATGAGAAGGCACGCGTTCTCGGTGTACGGGCTACTCAACTGGCAAGTGGCGCGGCGCCGTACGTGCAGCTCACGAAGCCGGCTATCAGTGAGTTAATCGTGGCGGAGATGGAGTTGGCGGAGAATAAGCTGCCGTTTATCATTCGGCGACCCCTACCAAATGGCGGGTCCGAATATTGGAAGTTGCAGGATTTAGCGCGAATCTGACTTCCCCGGGCTGTGTGGTTAATAACGCTTTTCTTCACCAACGATTGCGTGAAGAAAAACAAAGGTGGCGGTGGCGACGCGCCTCATCTAGCATTTCCAGGATGCGCCGCAGTCTAGACATGTGACGAAGCAGGTCATGGGCTCGTCCGCGCTCCTAGTTTGTAGCTGGTAGTAAGTGCATTTCTTCGACTTACACTTGCCGCACGTGAAGTTATCGGTGGAGGCTTCCAGTTTGGGGGCGTATCGGTTCTCATCGCGAATGCGTTTTTCTTCGATCAAGTCGCCCCACCGCTCGGGGTCCATAGCCTGATGAGACATGAAGGCGACCTCATGCGGGCGGATGGACCGTTTCTCCAAGGACTGGCGAATATATTCGCTGTCGAGGTTCCGATGAACCGACCGCCATCGCTGGACATAGATGGCAACAAAGTAGGGGTTGTCCCATCTTTTCACGACGTTGCGGCTAGAAGCCTCGCGGATCGTGTAATTGTATAGTCCTTTCTCCATATTGAGACCGTCCTTGGCAACCGCGTCCGGCAGTCCCGGCAGCCGTTGCGCGATGCTTGCACTGACTTTGCCGCGGAATGTTGGGGGGTCACGAACGACACGCATGGTATTGGTAAGTACCATGTGTATCTACTTTTTATGCGTGTTTCAATTTTAGTCGTCGCTGTACTCATACTCTTCCTCTGAGCACTCTGAGAAAGCATCCACCTCGGCGGCCACCTCGGTGTCGCCCTCGTCGGCGTCTAGTGCCGCGCCCCCATCATCGCTGTCGTCGCCTTCATCGATAACGTCGCCGTCATCATCGTCATCTGAAGAATCGCCGTCTTCTTCGTCCGAGTCACCTGCCGACTCAACGACAAATCCGTCTTTCAAGTACCCCGCCTTTGTTTTCATACCGGCGGGTACATCGGCCAGTTCGTCCTCCTCTTCATCGTCGTCGTCGTTACCCAAGTCCTCGAAGCCCCCGTAGAGTGCCTCATACACCTTTGTCCACGACTTCTTACGTAGGTCCATGCCGGGTATCGGGCTGTCGGCCTCGTCGACCAGCACCACACACATAGTCCCAAAGAACAAAATCGTATCGACCGGTGGCGGCAGCTCAAACTTGTTCTCGTGCCCGGCGCGCCCATCATTCTTTGCCCATAGTTGCGCAAACACGATCTCGTCGCCCACTCTCACCTTCCAGGCATGTCGCATGGCAAAGCCATCCGGCTTTCTTAACCCACACTTCTTGTATAGTTGAGAGCAATCTCCCATGTGGTTTTTTTCATTCACTTTCCCAGTTTTCTCGATCGTCACCACCCACGTCATTGAGGTATGGCTAAGCTCTGGTCAATGGGTTTAAATAGTTTGACATAGCTTTATTACCGTGTCAGATTACAGCCATGAATGCAATTCCGCACCGAGCTGTGATGACAAATGTGAAAAATGCACCGAGACTGGCGATGGAGAAGCCGGCGATGTTTAAGAAGGCCAGCTCGCGTGACGAGCGCATGGTGTTCGCCGATAATGTGGTTTGTCGTGTCGTCAGACATGCCGGTGACATATTTGTAATGAAAGAGTTGGAGCTGGTCGACGACGTTACGGAGGATGAGATAGAAATCGGAGACGACACATTTGCATTGGACAATAGCCGCTGGGTAGAGAAAGGGTTTGCTATGCATCTTGCACCTGGGTTTGTGACTGTCAAACGTCGTTACGATACGTACGAAATGGCGGGAAGTCATGTTAAGTTGGTTGTGGTCGTGGAGGGAGGATTGCCCAAGGACTATCATTTTGAGTGCAGGAAGGACATGCCTCTTGATAGTCTGGCGGACGACATGTGTAAAATACTTGGTTTTTTGAGTTAGATGGCGAAGAGTAGAATGAGCCTAGAATATAGTGGAGTGGATGTTCTGGGATTTAGTCCAGACAGCGATAGTATCACTGGTCGTCGTATACTTAAGCCATCAGATATATCTGTTTTTGTTTGACAGCGATGACACTGGGGCGCAGGCGCTTGTCCAGGCGCCGCCTCCCACGATAATTGCACGCGCTCCGCTTGAACCCGCTCCGCTTGAACCCGCTCCGCTTGAACCCGCTCCGCTTGAACCCGCTCCGCTTGAATCACTACCAGAAGCACAACCAGCGGGGCCAACAGCAGGGCCAACAGCGGGGCCAACAGCAGGGCCAACAGCGGGGCCAACAGCAGGGCCAACAGCAGGGCGGGTGCAAGCGGGGTGCGGGGTGCCCCCGCCAGAAGCGCTAGCACTACCAGAAGGGGGCCAAATGACCGGCATGCAGGCCGAACTCCTGTCTTTCCTAGCGGACAGCAAGCGCGGCGCACCGCGCGCCGAGAGTAATCTGGGTGTGACTAGTTTAGATGACTTGCCAGAAGCGCCAGCACTGCCAGTGGATGGGGAAAAGGCCTTAAAGGGGTAACCCTATATAAATGCAACATTCCGAATGCAAACCTTTGCCATAGGAGCAAGAGATAAGAGCCAATTGTTGAGCAAATGGCGCGATGATAGAGACATGCTTTATGATCGCGGCGTGCCATCGCCGATTCAGGGCGATTTGTACATGTTAGTCCCGAAGGGAAGGAAGTGTTGTTTGTGGTTCACGGGCTTCAGCACCGGCCCAGCATGCTTCATCGTCGAATTGGATCGAGCCGGTTGGCCGACCAATATCGTGCAGGTCGCGTGTTCGTTCGAGCGTGAACTGGCGTTTGACACACTCGTTAGTGGTGTGTTGGTAGATGATCACTGTGATGGGGTAGTGTTTTGTGCTTTGTTGATGCAGATATGGAAGGGTCGCCCGATGCCCCGCGCGCTCGACAAACAGATTGTAGCATTCGAAAGGCTTATGGGGGCTGTCCATCACGACCCTGAGCTGCCGTTGTTGGCGATAGCGTTGCCGGCTATGTGTGACGACCAGACAAAGGTGAAGCAACTGGTGGCGAACAGCCAAGTGGGCGTCCATGGTGTGCGTGTGGCGGATACGGCTCGCAACGCATTTCTTGGTGTGTACCGCGTCACCGAGGAAGATCAACCGTCTTGTGTGGTGGTAGTGAAGCCGGAGATAGAAGAAGATGTGTACTCGCTTTGGAGCGGGGAGAAGATTGGGCACGCGTTAGTGCCGGATTTGAAGACGAGTGTGATGTTGAATGGGTTGTTTCGGAACATCAAGGAAAACAGTAATCTGGATGCGCTGGAAGAGAGTGATGACGAGGATGAGTTCGAGGACATAAGCGAAGATCGGTTTCTTGTTGCGAAAGAGGGGTTCCCAATGGAAGTGAAGTACAGCGTCAGGTTCAAGGGATGGATTCCGATTAAGCGTGTAGATGTGCCTCCTACGCATATCGCTAGATTGAGGGAAATCGAGAGCCATGGAAAAGATAGCGGCAATAGGCGGATATCTGATTTGGTGCGTCAGCGCCAGCAAGGGCAGGGTCAGCAAGGCCAGCACAGGCCGGGCCAGTACCAGCATAGGCAAGGGCAAGGCCAGCATAGGCAAGGGCAAGGCCAGCAAGGCCAGCACGGGCAGGGTCAGCAAGGCCAGCAAGGCCAGCAAGGCCAGCAAGGCCAGCAAGGCCAGCACGGGCAGGGTCAGCAAGGCCAGCATAGGCAAGGCCAGCAAGGGCGCCGCCCGTTCAAACGCAATCAGCCGAGCAAGAGGGTTAGGGGCTATCTTGGTTTTTAACAGGTGACGTATACACTTTTCTTTGCATAGTGTATATGTCTTTGGATTTGGTGAACAGGTTGAACCGGCATTACGCAGATTTCACGGACCCTAATCAGATTACGCAGAAAGGCGTCTTGTGTGCGGACGGTGTGCCTGGTCTCGAAATGGAGGGTGGACGCCGCACCCGTCGGCGCAGCAGAAGCCGGAGACCGCGTAGGCGGCACACTAAGAGCCGGAGACACACTAAGAGCCGGAGACACCCCAGAAGACCGCGCAGGCGGCACACCAAAAGTCGGAGACACTCAAAAAGCCGGAGACCGCGCAGGCGGCAAAGCCGCAGGCATAGACAGAGAGGCGGCGAAAGGGGTGTCGTGGTCACACAGAACACCCCGGGAGGGACTGGTTTCTACACCGCAAACTTCGACACCCCGAACCTGACTGACTTTTTAGGAGCGCCCTATCTGCCACCGAAGTGGGGTTCTCACGGTCTTTGCAGTTAAGCGAACAATTATAATCTTGTCTCTTCTTATAGTAGACATGAGTACTGTAGAGTCAACATCGTGTACTGGTGGCAGTCGCAGGCGCAGACATAGTCGTGGGCGCAGACAGCGCGGAGGTGAGCCGGCTGCGTTCAACGCGCAGTCTGGGGTGGGACCTTACATGCAGTATGAGTCAAACGTGCCGCTCACTTACGGCTATTCCACGGGAGGAGTGAAGCTAGGTCCGATAGAGTCCAGTTTAGCAAACCCGCCTCCGATATCCCGCTACAACCATTGCAAGGATGCGGACGGGCCTAGCGAGGCGGCGTACCGTGTTAAGAGTGGCGGCCGTCGTCGACGTACTAGACACAGGTCTCGCAAGGGCGGCAAGCGTAGCAGGTCCCACAAGTCCCGTAAGGGCAGCAAGCGCAGCAGGTCTCACAAGCGCAGCCACAAGCGCAGCCACAAGCGCAGCCACAAGTCCCGTAAGGGCGGCAAGCGTAGCCACAAGCGCAGCCACAAGCGCAGCCACAAGCGCAGCCACAAGTCCCGTAAGGGCGGCAAGCGTAGCAGGTCCCACAAGCGCAGCCACTAAAGGTATGCGCGCCGATCATAACGTGATTAAGCAGCCGCTAGCTTTCTTCGCACCAGCGGCCGACCCTCCGGCAACACTCGGCGCTCGACTTGCGCATTCTAAAGTATCCCACTCACCATTACCATACTTAGCTGAATTGGTATGCACAATTGTGTACCTATTCTGCGAATACACCTTCCTCCGCTTTGCCCATTGCCTCATGAACGGCTCGTGCTCGTCTATCACGTCGACGATCAATGGTCGTTCATGCTTCACCCGCAATATGCGTCCCACCGACTGCGTTATATCAGTTTTAGGCGTGACCATAACCAACGTGGTAAGCGTTTTGATGTCCAGCCCCTCTGACGCCATGGCATAAGTAGCCAGAATGATAGTCTTCGCCTCGCTCTTCTTCAAGTCGGCCTCCTTCATTCCGCCGATGTAGTAGCCGACACTAGCGATGTTGCGATGTTGGATGGCGTCAAACAGATAGGATAATAGGGCTTTCTGGTGACCCAAAACCATAATCTGCTGGTCGGGTTTTTCCTTCAGTTCTGTCTCCAGTATTTTGAGTAAGAACTCATTTCGCCGGTTGTAGTTACAGAGTTTAGAGATCATAGTGCTGTACTTAGGGTTGCCCCTGTAGTCGATCTCAACCTTGTTAAACTCCGGGTCATCCACGCTGTACGTGATTGCTCTCACTAAGACAGAATCGTTTGCTTTTTGCTTCTCTTTGTATGCGACCTCGCCGAGGAACATCTTAAACACTTTAGTCAAACCATCCTTGCGTTGCATCGTGGCGCTGAGACCCAGCGTGTATGGAGTGACTACGTTACTTAACGCGCGCGAGAAGACCTCAGAGGAAATATGATGCACCTCGTCGACGATTGTCAAACCGAACGTCTCAAAGACTGAGTTAGGATATTCCTTCATGGAAAGTGACTGTAACATCGCGATCACTATATCTTTGTTCTCGATGTCTATGATTTGGCCTTGCAGTTTGCCTATACGCGCGCCAGGAAGGAACTCGTTGATGCGCTCCACCCACTGGTTAAGTAAGAACTCCTTATGAACAATTACTAACGCCTTCGCGCCAAGCTTGGCCGCGATGTACAAAGCACAACACGTTTTCCCCCTGCCGCACGGGATTTCCAGTAGTCCGCCCCCGACATGCGGTTGTGAGACGTGCTGGAGGTACTTATCAACAACAGGAACTTGATAGTCGCGAAGTGAACCGACGAACGCGAGGGAGATGCTCTCATAGTCTGTTAGCTTGTCCTCGCCGGGTGGGCCGAAGTGATCAAGCGCGAAGTAGCGCGGCAAGTATAGCTTATTGGGCGATTCGCGATATACCGGGAACTTCGCTGGCTGAACAGGCGCTTTAGGGATGAATGGTTTGACCGACAATTCATCTCTAATGAACTTTTGTTCTTGCACACTGAGGCTGTTTTTGTAAATAGAGAAGCCGCGCCTACCCAGATAGCTCTTGTAGGCTGAGGGCATACGAGCAATGAAGAATGAGTGCTCATGGATTTAAGCCAGTACGGTAATCAATTTTGGTAGAGGAAAAAAATATAACGAATACATATACGCCATGGACAGCGCCCGAACAGTCATGAAGAAGGGAAGAGAGCATGAGATAGTCATAGGGCTGTTTTTAGCCGCATATATCGTTTCTGGAGTACAGACGCCGGTTGGTCTTGGCGCGACCCTTAACACTACGTTGGGGAAGATCATCATCGCCGCCCTCGCCGTGTGTTCGTTCTTCATGTTTACTCCCGTAGTTGCTGTCTTATTCGCTCTGTCGGCCTTCGAGCTGGTACGCCGGAATGAGCAGAAAAGCGCGTTTGAGCTGGGGGCAATACTCGGATCCGAGGAAGGCAAGTCGGCCCAGATGACGGCATACAACCAGTTCCCTGCTACGTTGGAGGAGGATATGGTGAAGAACATGGCACCGCTCGTGGGGGAGGGTGTCTCGGGGAAGGCGGACTACCAGGGTGTGTTGTCGAGTGGCCCGGACTTCTCTTCTCTCTTCTGAGGGCGTTGGGTGTAATCGCAGGTTTTCAAACAATTTAGTCACTGTTTGACAACTTGTACTAAAATGAGGCGGTAAAATCACGCATCTTTCACTTACTGGTGACGGTCTTTGCGCTGGCTACTGCCTTCTTTGCGGCCGCCACCGCCGTCGCAGCGGCCCCGCTTTTTATCGCGTGAGCAGCGGCCTTCTTGATGGCCCGGCGCTCCGTTATTTTCGAGAATATGAACTGACCCAACTTTATGATGGTATACATGGCGAGCCCCATGAGAACCATGATCGTGAGGGGGTTGGCGAGTATTTTCTTCACGGTCTCGCCTGAGAACGCGGCACCTCCAGCAGGGTCGCTTGGTGTTTGAATAAGCGTTTGACCGTCTTCTCCTGTGGGCTGGCAGTCGATATATATGTCGTCGGCCGAGGCGAGGGTTTTGGATGGCCCCCCGGGGTTATAGTAGTATGGGTTGTTGGTGGCGAGCCGACTAGGTGCAGCAGAGATCATATTTTGTAGAGCTGTCATGTCCTCGCCGTTCATATTGGCCATACCTCCGTTATTAAGGTCAAACACGACGAAGCTATGCACCCCGTTGCATGGCGTGTATGGCAACGTGCCTTGGTAAGAGTAGAACGGCTTAATGGGCACGATGTCGCTCAAGTTGAAGCGGTCGACGCCCAATTGAGCTGAGTCGCCCGCTCGCGCGGCGTACTTCTTGATGCGCGGCATGATCAGTGAGAACATGGCGTTGCTGGTGGTTTGTCCCGGGCTTGCCACGACTGGCACACAGACGAGTAGCGAGCCGGAGTTCCCCGTGTGGAAGATGATCATCTCGGCCGCTGCTTTCCTGCCGCCGTAGGAATGGAGCGACGGTTGATAAAGTCGTATCTCTTGTACGTTGTATTTCTTGGTGTTGTAGGTGACCTGCGGGTTGGATGCTCTGTCGTACGTCATAGAGATGTAGCCGCCTCTGTTTGTGGCTGTTGAGTCGCTGTTGTTGTAGGCGAACGTGTAGTCACATTTGAGTTTGCAGGTAGCGGTGTGATCCGTCCCAATGTTGATTGGGGAGGTGGCACCTTGACAAGACATTACTATATTGAGGCAATAAAAAACTTTCCCTAATGTATATATCTACCGATGGGCTTCTCTGGGAATCGTATTCGTCGGGTTAGAAAACAAAAGAAGCAGAGTAAGAGAAAGGCTGTTAAGCGGAGAGTACGTCGCGCTTCGCGCACGAAGGGTCGCAATCGGCTTGCTCATCCGCGCTTCAAGACGTTGAAGAGGGGTGGTGGGCCCTCGGCGGCAGAAAAGGCGCTGAAAACAGCCATGGTTGCGGCCGATGAAAAGAAGAATGCTCTACTGGAGCGGTTGCAGGAGTGCGACTCGGATCAGTTTGCGACGATACAGGCAGAGGCGGAGGCGTTCCTAGCTGACGGTGCTGGATGGCGTAAGGCTATAAGAGAAGCCAAAGGCAAATGTCAAGGCAAAGCACAGAAGCAATGCGAGAAAAATGCAGAGACTGCTGAGAAAAGGAGGGCTGATGATGTGCGTGCCGCCCTAGATAAATGTGTTAGCGAGCATGTGGTGGATGTTCCTGATGTCGAGGAAGCAGATGCTGCAGAAAGGGATGCGGCAGCGAATGAGGCTGCTGCCATGGTGAAGGCTGAGGCTGAGGCTGCTGCCGAGGCGAAGCGTGCTGCCGAGGCGAAGCGTGCTGCCGAGGTTGCTGCCAAGGCAAAGGTAGAGGCCGCAGAGGCACAAGCGAGGATGGAAGAAGCTAACCGATTGGCGGCCAAACGGGCACCTCAGTCGTTTCAGCCGCCCACCCAGTTGAGCTCGCTGGTAGGCAAGGGGGCCGCCGGAGCGTTGCCTGCTCGCAGGCAGCCATCGGAAACGCAGTCAGCGTCGGCGGTACTCGCAGCCAAAGACTTGGCCGAGTCCAAGAAGCGGTTGGCAGCGAAGGCTGTGGCAGTAGCGCAAGAAAAAAAGGAGGCGGCAGCGAAGGAGGCGCAGGCAGCAAGGGATGCGGCAGCAGCAAAGGCAGCAAGGGATGCGGCAGCTAAGGAGGCGGCAGCAGCAAAGGCAGCAAGTACGGCGCAGGCAGCAAGTGTGGCGGCGCAGGCAGCAAGTGCGGCGCAGGCAGCAAGTGTGGCGGCAGCTGCGGGACCCCCAGAGACGGTAGCCGCCGGTGTCCAGAGGGCATTCGCCACGCGCAAACGGCTCCACGGCGATGCGGCTAAAAAAATCCAGCGACTCGTCCGTCGAAAACATGAGGCCCAAAAACAAGCGGAGGAAGCGACACGCGTGCACAAAGCCAAGGGGGCTCATACGCGGAGCTTGGTCGCAGTGGCGAGCGATGTAGTCGCTCCCGACGTAGCGATGTGCATAGGGGGTACAGTTGGGGATAAGTGTAAGGAGGCAGTGTCTGCGCTCGACAAGTCTATGAAACAGTATCTGCATGAAATAGACACACTGGTCAAGGAAGCGAATGGGTTTTGTAGAACTCATGGTCATGACGCGACTAAGCATCGGGCAATGCTGAGCCAGATTGACAACATGTTGGCGAAACTAAAGCAGTCGCCGTTGGCGGCCCCGACGTGGTGGGAGCGGGTCAAAGCGAAAGCCAAAGGAAAGGGCAGCAAGGCAGACACGCTGTTGAGTATCAGCCCCATTGCCTACAAAGAAAGCGGAGAATGGGTGAAAACGGTTCTGAAGTACGTCGGAGACATGGTCCAAGGAACAGAACACCTTGCCCCCCACGTTAATCAAGCTAAGAAGATCGCCGGTAGCACGCTCAAGAAGCTAGGAGAAGGGGAGCAAAGTCTCACAGAAGCGAAAAGCGCGGTAAACAAGTGCGACGCGGGGAAGGTCGGCACAGAGGTGACCGAAGCTGCTATCGCTAAACTGAAGGCGGAAGTGACGGCGGCGGTGAGGCGCGAGGATGAGACGTTGAGCTCTAACAGTGGCGATCTTGGCGAACTAGATGTGGCTGAGAGAGCCCGATCAGTAAGCGCCGTGTGGGCATCGGTGAGAAAGCTCGAAGCACTCGGGGAAAGCAGGGATAACATCGTAGACCGCGCGTCGCCAGATTACAAGCCAAGGGCTACGACGTCCTTGGCGAAGGCTTGGCTGCCCGTCACCGAGCTACTCGCAAAGCTAGAGAAAAGGTATGGAGAAATGCAACAGTTCCAAACAAAGCGTGACGAGGCGGCGTCGGCGGAGGCGGCGGCGGCGGCAAAGAAAGATGGGACCGAAAGAAAGGCGGCTGACTTGCTTACCTCTCACCCCCCCGTCCGTGACGACGTCAAAGCTTACGAGACTATGAAGAGCATAGTCGTCGCCATGTCGAAAGAACTTAGTAAGAAAGGGAAGCTTGACACCAAGGCTAGAAAGGAACTCGTAAGTAAATGGCTGCTACAAATGGAGTCGATCCAAGTGGGTGGAGGGAAAGCAGCACTGCGAGGTGGGGGGCTGAGAGATGACAAGTCAAAGCTCGAGATGGCGCTGCATGCATTTGAGGAGGGCAAAGACGACACCAAGTTGAAGGGACAATTGGGTGGTCTGGAAACAGAACTAGATGGGCAGATAAAGGCAGCGAAGGCCTCGGTGGCTGCATCGTCACCCGCGACGTCCTCGCCCTCTTCTGAGCAGCAGCAGCGGTACAATTTCCTCGACGGTAGGATTGAGGGGATCATTTTAAAAATCAATGAAAAGACGCCGGGCGCTGAGGCTATCACAAAAGAAATACGGAGTGCCTGCGAGGCGATGGCTGCAGCGGGGAAGTGTAACATTAGTGAAGAACTCGCCAAACGAGGACATGATACCATAGTAGAGTTGGACAGACTGCAACGTTCACTCGTGGATGTGTCGAACAACATTGCTGCGGCAGTGGCGGCGGGAGAACTGCCAGAAGAGCTTGCGAAACCACTAAGGGCGAAAGTTCAGGGCGCAGAAGCGGAACTGCTCAAAGGTATGGGTCCAGAAAAAACCCCAGGCGTGACCGTGCCATTGAGCAAGAGAGGCCTGCGCCAAGAGCTTGAGAGTGTGCAGACGCACTCAGACGAAGTCCTCAAGCGCGTGAAAGCCATACGCGCAGAGTTTGACAAGACGGTAAGCACCACGCACACGATGATAACCGAGGCTTTGCAGAAAAAGCTTCCATCGCAGGCGCAGCACCTGTTCAGCAAACACGCTGCTAAGATGACCGAATGGCGAGAACAGCAGGCGCAGAAGATCACCGCGTACCTTAAGGGAGCATTACCAACGACAGAAGACAGGCTGTTTATAGGTACAGAGATTACCAAAGACTGCAAAGGTTGTTTGGCGGTGGCGACGGCGACAGCGGAAAAATGCCAGCAGGCGCCGTGCATCCAACTCGTATCGTTGAGGAAATATATTGACGACGAAAAGAAAAAGCTGGAAGGTCTTATCGGCGAGCTAAGGAAAGCCACAGACGAGGCCGTGACAAAGCAGCTCGTAGGCACGGTCGCCGCGGCGGCAACAAAGCACACTGCGGCGGTGGCGGTGGCACAAGCAATGGTAGCAAAGGGGAAGACGGCCGCCCAGATGCACGCGTCCACCAGCAAACTCCAGGCGATCGTGCGTGGGCGTGCGACGCGCAAACGCTCGCAGGCATCGGCAGCGACAGGAGCAGCAGCGACAGGATCAGTAGCGACAGGATCACCAGCGACAGGATCAGCAGCGGCACCAGCCGACGTGGGGGCACCAGCGACAGGAGCAGCAGCGGCACCAGCCGACGTGGGGGCAGCACCAGTAGTCGACGCGGCGCAGGCCAAGAAGGCCAAAAAGGCCGCGGAGGCAGTGGTTAAGCAAGAGCAGAAGGAAGCGGCGGCAGCAGTTAAAGCTGAGAAGAAGGCGGTGGATGCTTCTGCCAAAAAGGAGAAGGCAGATAAGAAGGCGGAGCAGGAAACGATCAAGGCGACAGCGATGACGATCGCGAAAGCGCACGTGCAAGCCTTACACGGTAAACCGACCCCCCAAGAGACCGCCAGCGCAGCTCCCCAGACGGTGTCGCTCCTGCCCCCAGTCACGGATGGAAAAGCTGTAACGACTAGCACGGCGTCCCGCGTCAACGAGAAAGGGGAGAACGTGGTGACCATCGTTGTAACCTATCCTAAGAGCGCCGCGTCAACCATGACAAGCGATCGAGGACAGTCCACTGCCGAGAAGTTAGGCGCGGTGGAGCGAACGATTGGTTCGCCAAGTACGGGAAGCCTCCCTGCAGCACCAGCCGTTGTGGGAACAGCAGAGCACGCAGACACGGCACCGCCAGCCGTTGTACCACCGGTCGACGCGTCGGGCGCACACGCGGCGCCACCAGCCGGTGCACCAGTACTCGACGCCTCCGCCGCAGTACTCGACGCATCTGCTGCAGTGGTGGTCGACGCATCCGCTGCAGTGGTCGACCCGGCAGCGGCCGACACATCGGGCACAACCGCGGTGAGCGTCCTCGGAGCGGAGAAAAAGCTAGTGGAGGCAGGAGCAGCCGATAGCGGAAAGTCGCCAGCGGAGCGACAGCGGGCGGCGAGCGAACGACGTGTCCGTGCTGCCGCTGCTGCGGCGAAAGACAAGTCGGCGGCCCGCGACTCTCGTGCCAGTGGAGCGTCGACTGCGAAGCCGGATACGCCTCCTGTTAAAAAGGCATCGACGGGAGAGGCGGCGGCTCGCAGAAGGCTGGCAGCACCCGATTTCCCGGTGAGACCGAGGAAGGGGCCCCCGTCCAGAGGTAAGGCGGCGGGGAGGGGCGGTAGCTCCACCCAGAAGAGACGCCGGCGCAGACGCGGCAACAAAACCCAACACAAGAGAAGACGCGTCCGATCCAGAAAATCAAGAAGCTCGACAAACAAGCGCTAAACGCCATAACTCACGTCAATTTATAACACACATGTGATAAATTGACCTTTCATGTTTCCATGTTTCCATGTTTCACGCTTTCTTAGTCTTTCCAAGAAGCTCGCTTACACTAGTCAACGGCATACACCCCTCCCCCGAATGCCTCAATATAAACTGGCTCAAAGCGCACTGCGCTGCCTCCATGCACGAGGTGAACATCTCGTAATCTGGATATAGTTGTGTAAGTGCCTGTAGGGCGGGGCAAATCGCTTCACAGAGGGTTAGACAGCGATCACGAATGGAGATAAGATCAGTGTTAAAGCGATCATGATTGAGCGCCATGGTAATCATGTTGAGGAAGAGGCCATAATCGTTGAGTTCCGCCCTCATGTAGCTACAAAGCTCTTCTCTGCTGTCTCCGTCCCACCACCGGCGCAAGCTCTGCGCGTAGCGATCATCCAAATGAAGCATGGACTTGATGACACGCAATCGTTGCGGAGATGAGACGCCGGATACCCTGTAGGTCTTAAGCACGGCAAACTTATGTGTGAAAGTGATGCTCGTCATTCTCATGCTATCAAGATCAAAAGAAACACGGGAATAGTCGGTAGTCATATTGTCTCTTTTTCATTATGGGGAGAAAAGTCTTTGAGGCTTTAGCGAAAAATTGATTTTGTTGAGCGCAGACTGGACACAGACACAAAGCAGAACGAAGGCATGCCGCATCAGAGCGAAAGCAACATTAGCGTTGGACAGTGGGGTGCCGGACAGGATGTAATAGTCAGCGGCGGAAATGACGAAGTAACGTGGATGGCGGTGTTTGACGGTCACGGCAGAGAGCCGGCCGTGCAGGCTTGCCGCGACCACGACTGGAGCTTGCTGGAGAACAAGAACGGAGAGCTGGCGGTACAGGCGTTCGTGGAGCGGCTGCGCGGGATACCGGGGGGCACATGGAACTCTGGATGCACCGCGACTATCGTGCGGTGTTACCGCGATGGTGAAGACGGACACTCGATGCTGCACACCGACTGGATCGGCGATAGCGAGGTCGGCGTGTGGACGAAAGGCGAGGAGGTCTTCCATGCGGGAAGAGGCTATACCACGCACCCCATACATCAGGGGGTGGTCACAAGGACTGAAGCAGTAGACCTAGACGTGCGTACACCGGAGCTCTGCGGCGCGAAGCGGGATTGGTACTTCCAGTACCCGTCGCGGCGCGGACTAGAAAGTCTAAACATGGACGGCGCGCTCGGGCACAACGGAGCAGCGGAGCACCCTCTCTACCACAATGAAATATATCTCGAACATGATCAGACGTATCGGATCGTGATCGGCAGTGACGGGTTTTGGCAGATGACTTGTGAGGAGGACGCGCCCCTACTGAGCGACCCGCAAGTGACTAGTGGGGAGCTCCTCGGGCTGGTAGACAAGAGATGGCGCCAAGTCTGGGTGTACGACCCCAATGTCCCGGAGGAGCAGACCGTGAGTCCGTTCCGTGAAACGACACTGGGGCGACCGGATGACGCCTCTGTAGGCGTAATGGTCTGTTACCCGGACCCCAACCCGATCTCCTATGGGCCTCGTCGCAAGAACTAAACGTAAGGGATGTACTCCATAACGGCGTTGTCGTACACAGTCGCCTTAAACGCATCGTTGTATCCCTGCACATAAACGGTATCACCGTTGTAAACGTTGTCGCACCCATATTCACTCGTACAGCTTTTTCCCTTGTTTGACAGCGGCAACTTAATACTATTGTTTTTATCGCTCAAGGTGTAGAACTGCCACTTGTCGCGGTTGGTATACAGCGGTCTTCCCATGAGCGGCAGGATTGTTTCTGGGCCGTTTATCCGGGTGAGGATGCCCACCTGCCGATAGGTGGCATTTACCGCGCGTGTAGAAACATTGATGGGCACACCACGTACGTCGCCGCCCATGGGCGGAGGAATGATGTTGTCATTGCGGAGGGGCGGCGCGTAAGGGTTGAGTAGGACATCATTGCTTACATTGGAAAAGGAGTAAGATGGGGAGGGAAAGAGGCCCTGACCGCCACCACGGCCACCGGACTCACGGACAATTACTCGCTCATTGATGACGCTGTTTGACCGCGTCGCGGCGCCACTGCCGCGGAAGATGAACCAACCGAGTATTCCTAGAAGAACCACAATAACCAGTAACGTCACATTCTCAATACATAGTACGCCGGGCGGACACTTGCGAGCCATATACTATTACTGGTTATTTTTTGATGAGCGGCGTCAGGGTTTAGGTTGCCTGCGCGGCTGCCATTTGCTTAGACTGACTAGCCAGTGTCTGTGCTTGTTTGCTAATCTGTTGCAAGTCGACATTTTCTGGGTCGATCGGTTGGCCGCTGGCCTGCGCCGTGCCTAAAAGGCCACCCACTTTATCGAGTAGCTTGCCGATGGGCGCACCCGCGCTTCCGAGGGTTTGCATCATGCTGTTGGCGGTGTTGAGTAGTGGGGCGATTTGTTTGATGGATTCACCGAGTTGCTGTTGTTGTTGAACAAGTTTCTGCGTGTCGGCAGACAGCCCCTTCATCTGGTCGGGTGAAAGAAGCTTCTCGAGATCGTTATAGGCTTGTTCAAGAGTGGCTGATTGGTCGAGACGTGGTGCGTCGGTCCGCTTTGGCGCGCCGTTATTTGGCTTAAGAGATGAGTATTGGATGTCCTGGGTGAAGGACTCTTTCGCGGGATCTTCTCGATCGACGACATCAATAAGGTCGCTCTTATCTACTGGTTGCCGATGCGACTCATCACGCTTCACCCCCGCGAGCTCCTCCTCCGGCTCCTCCTCCTTCTCCATCGACTCAGCCCCCTCCACCGCCACCTTCTCCCCTTGCTTCTCCCCTTGCTTCGCCTTCAACTCCATTCCTTCCCTCTGCATGCCCTTGCGGCCCACAACAATGAAGTTAGTCAGGAGCATGGCGCTCAGCATGATGACAATCATGTTCTTGCTAAAGTAAGAGGTAAGGAGTCCAGTGATAAAAAACATGATGAGAGCATCAGAGTTCTTTAGCGCCGCATACCCTAAGACGTTGGTGACAGCGAGCCCCAGCGTCACATATAAAACATATTTGTTCTGAAGCAGCTCTTCGAACTTCATGCGTGTATATATACATCCTACATAAAATTGACACGATGTCTATGAGGCCCGACGGTGGCACCAAACCACATGGCGCCCGACGACTCGGACGGCAGTTCAGCAATGGACTACTGGGGCAACGATGGAGACATCACTCAGAACCACGGAAGGTATCAATTGGCCTACATGGACCTATATGATCCCGTTCGCCACGGGTTTGATAACCAAGTTAGCGACGAGGCAATCCATGGACAATTCCTCTGTAATATGTCTATTAACGTAGAGCAGTGGAGACATAACCCGGCGAGGACATCGAGCGGGGAGGAGTCGCTCGAAAGCGAACTGGATATAACGGTGATGCTCAACGAAAACGGCGGAGCTATCGAGAACCAGCCGCCCGGCGAGACCGATGGCCTTTACATCCCTGCAACGGACCAGTTCATTCCGTACATGGAGCGGGCGCGACATCCGCTTGTAAGGTGTGCATATGATCGTGCTTTCATCCGGAAAATCTGCGGGGAGTTACAGGTGGTGGAGCTAGATTATTTGTCCGGGGGCGAGACCATATGTATTCCAAAAACATATGCTCTGAGGTTGTTCCAGCGTCGATGGCGCAATCGTCTAAATGCCCGACGAGAGGCGCGCCGTCGTTATGGCCATCCACGCGCACTTATCAATCGGGAGGTGCGCGGTAGGTTCTAGCCGCGGCGTACAGTACCGCGTCTTCTGGACGCACGTCGCGCGCGTGTGTATCTACGGTGTGCACGCGAGTGGCGAGCGCGGACGACGAACCCGCCTCTCTTGGTTTTGTTTCTCCTCCGAGCTCGGCGAGTGCGACGGCGGCGTCCACCCCGTGGGGGTGGGGTGCCCGCGATGTTTAGGGCCTCTGCCTGTGCTGCGCCCACCCCATCCTTCGCACTTTTCACTTTTTCGGCAATGCTGTCAAGCATCCCCTTTTGTGTTGCCAGTGCAGCAATCACACGTTCCTTGGCCGCTGCCAGATTATTCAAATGACCAGTCCCCTTCTCACCCTCAGTGGCGATCCTGGCCTCAATCTGTTTTAGGTTCTCCATCAATCTTCCATTCAACGTGATGATTGCCTCTACATCATTGAGAATGCCTTCGCTCGTGCCCTGGAGATTGCCCAGTGCATCAATCTGCGCGAGCAAATCCCCCGGTGGTGAGGGCGTAGGGTTGGAAGCAGGAGGTGCAGGGTCAGCGGGTGGGGGGGGTGTGGAGGCGACGGAACGGGCGACACCAGCGGCGGCGCCCCTTTTCGCCTCCTCTGCAGCCGCGGCGCCCGTTGGTGGCATATTGCGACCGTAAACTGACATGACTTATAGTATAGACCAACATTTTACTGCTCATCCACGATATCCGCTAACTCCTGCTTAATCGACTCTGCCTTACGCAGCAACGCATCCTGCTGCACCCTACTGGCCTGCAAGGCTTGCTCAGTCATCTCTGTCGTCATGGCAATATTACTAATGTAATCACTTATCGTCTCAAGAGCGATTAGCTGATCCTCCTTTTGCTTGCGGATGTAAGCATAATACTTCTCATAGTCCGCAATGACACCATCTAGGTACTGGTTTTCGCGGCGAACCTCACGGAGTTGTGTAAACCGCTCTTTCAGCCCGGCTTGGCGAACTAAGAGCTCACTCCTTAACTTGATGATGCGATTGTCACGACAAGCAATCTCCATTACTAATATACAACGCTAAAAAAAGAGAGCAATGAATATAAAATCTTGGTCTATAAAATATCTAGGATGTCGAAACACGGAGAGGAGCCTCTGCTAGCAGAAGACGAGAACCGCTACGTTATGTTCCCGATAAAGGACACGCAAATCTGGGATATGTACAAAAAACAGGTTGACTGCTTCTGGCGGGCCGAAGAGATCGATCTCTCCAAAGATCAGAAAGACTGGAACAGTCTCACGGATGACGAGAGATACTATATCAAAATGATCATCGCATTCTTCGCCGGCAGCGACGGCATTGTACTTGAGAACTTAGCCGGGCGCTTCATGAGCGACGTGCAACTGGCAGAGGCTCGCGCTTTCTATGGCTTCCAGATTGCCATGGAAAACATCCACTCCGAAGTCTACTCTCTCTTGATCGATACCTACATTAAGGACGAGGCAGACAAAACACGGCTCTTCACGGCTCTAAGCACGTTTCCCTGCATAGCCAAGAAGGGAGACTGGGCACGTAAGTGGATAAACGACCGGCGTTCTTCGTTCGCGGTCCGTTTGATTGCCTTTGCTTGCGTGGAGGGTATCTTTTTCTCGGGTGCGTTCTGCTCGGTGTATTGGCTTAAGAAGAGGGGGAAGCTACCCGGTTTGACTTTTTCGAATGAGTTGATTAGTAGAGACGAGGCGCTTCACACGGAGTTTGCGGTGTTACTGTATAATAAACTGCAGAAGAAGGTAAAGAAGGCGAGGGTCATAGAAATCATTAAGGAAGCGGTAGCCATTGAAAAGGAGTTCATATGCGAGGCGTTACCGTGCCGGCTGATTGGGATGAACGCCACTCTTATGTCTCAGTATATTGAGTTCGTAGCGGACCGTTTGACGGTTCAGTTGGGTTACGAGAAGATTTATAGCAGTGCGAACCCGTTTGACTTCATGGAGATGATATCGATCGAAGGAAAGACGAACTTCTTTGAGAAGAGGGTGGGGGAGTACGCATTGGCAACAAAGGATAGAACGGACGATATGTTTGACATGAACACCGACTTCTAAAACAATTACAAATGGATATAGAACGGTGACCGGTTATGTGGTCATAGATGCGAGCTCCTGTACTACTGGCGTTGCTGCTTCTGCAGACGGTGGCTTCGACGCCTATCAGCCCCACCTCCGCCTCGGTGCACATGTCGCCTTCGTCTTCGGACTATCATTGGAATAGCTGGGTGGTACAGAATGGGCGCAACTACAGCACGCACCACGAGTACAATACTCGCCGGTCAATCTTCATGAATAACCTCGACATGATTAACAGTCACAACGACGAGCACGCGCAAGGTCGGCACAGTTACACGTTGGGCATGAACCAGTTTGGGGATTTGACACAGCATGAGTGGTCGCGGCAGGCCCTAGGGTATCGGCGTCCGGCGGGTCGTCTGGGAAAGTTGTGGTGCGGCAAGACGACGTGCAGCCTGCGGGGTCTTCCGCTCCCTCTGCGTCCGCGTCCTAATCCGACGACTGTGGACTGGCGCCAGATGGGTGCCGTGACTCCGATCAAGAACCAGGGACAGTGTGGGTCGTGTTGGTCTTTCAGTGCAACGGGTTCGATGGAGGGCGCGAACTACATCGCGAAGAACAAGTTGGTGAGTCTGAGCGAGCAGCAGTTGGTGGACTGTAGCCGTCCGGAGGGTGATCAGGGCTGCTTCGGTGGGTTGATGGACGATGCGTTCGAGTACGTTATCAAGAATGGTGGGATTGACACGGAGTCGGACTATCCTTACTTCGCGAAGAGTGGAACATGCGCCACGGCGAAGGCGAGGAAGCACGCAGTTACGATCAGCAGCTACAGCGACGTCCCGCATAACGACGAGGGCCAGCTGGAGAGCGCGGTTGCCCAGCAGCCGGTGAGTGTGGCGATTGAGGCTGACCAGCCGGCCTTCCAGTTCTACAAGAGCGGCATCTTCAATGCGGCTTGTGGTACGCAGCTGGACCACGGTGTCCTCGCGGTCGGTTACAGTACTGATGAGGGACGTCCTTACTGGATCGTGAAGAACAGTTGGGGCGAGGGGTGGGGCAACGAGGGATACATCTGGCTGGCAAAGAACGTCTCGGCGGCGACGGGTCAGTGTGGCATTGCGATGCAGGCGAGTTATCCGGTGGTGTAGATGTTCACACTTCTATAGCCGACGCAACAAAACAACAACAAGAAAAGATGATAAAGGTCTTCTTTTCTTGTATTTACTTTATTTACTCTTCCTAGGCCTACCTAGGCCTACCTAGGCCTACCTAGGCCTTCGAGAGATAGGCCGTGATCTTTAGTTTATCCTTCTCAGCCATCTGAGACGTATTGGCGCGAAGCCGCTGTAGGTTTTCTTGGAATTGGCTCGCGAACGCAGGGTCGTTATCGATATCGTACCTAGGTTGCCCACCATCGTTAGAACAATAGTGTTCGCGTAGTGGATAGAAGTGACGAGGCTTATAAACCTCGTTTATCCAGTCATCACAGCACCAGTTCTTGATGTCTGGTGGGAAAAAGAAACCAAAGATGTCCCAATGTTTGCGCGAGACAAACGACTGTGTCAGAATGCGGTTGTTATTATTCAAAGGACCAGTTAGGCCAACGTCATTGTGCTCTTTCATGCTGGCTATACAGGAGCTTACCCAACCGCGAGTTGTGAACTGGATATCGTCCCCGCATTGAAAGATGTACGTGCAATCCTCATCGAGCGCCAACTTGCATAGATCGTTCCACATAAGGGTTAGATGACCCTTCGGACGATCAAGTTGAATTACCTTTATGTCGATCTGGGGGAATGCAGAACCGACTTTCCGAAGCCGATCCGCAACATCTCCCCTGCTGTAAAACGGGTCGTCGGCATCCACGCCGATATAGAAGACATACTGATATTCCTTGTCAAACGTGCGAAGAAAAGAACGAATCAGAAGAGAATAAATGTAGCTTTCACCAACCGCCTCCCACTTCCTACCCTTGCTCGTTGAGGGGACAATCAAGCCCACCTTCTCCGACATCTGTGCAACTGATGCCGATGTTGCCTTTAACCTATTTGGTCGACTAGAGGAAGCAACTGGGTATAAGTTGGGACTGGATTTCCATGAGCTTCTTGTAACATTTATTGATCGTGACTTCACTGATGTCGCTTATTCTGTGCACGTCTTGCTTGGTGACGGCCGCGCCACATGTCTGGGCTACGAAATACACTACCCCGGCAGCCTTCGCGTGGGGTGTGTTCTCCGGTATCCAATTGTGTTGATCCAGTTTCATCGTGACGAATTGACACAACTTAGTCATACTCGCGTTCATCGATAGCTTGCTGCAGAAGCGCTCTATGAAAGCAACCGCGGTGGTCTCCGTGAAGCGTGTCCTGTCTGTCTCGGGGGTATCTTCCTCAAGTTCGTTTATAATTGCCACGGCGTTTTTGCACCCCTTGGTCGCGCTAGCTACATCGAGTCTGAACATTGTCGCGATCTCCCTTGCTGTGCGTGGGTAGCCGTTGGTTCTGCATGCCACATAGATGGAAGCTGCTATAATTCCATCTCTGTTAAGCCCTCTAAATGTCTGGTGCTCCGATACCCGTTTATGGTGCCGGAGCGCGTCGTCAATGATCATTTTGGGTATCCCACCCTGATTGGCCAATGTGTGGATACGAGAGAACTCGTCGTACTGTGACTTCTCCCTGTATGGCATAGACTGCCAGTCCGTATATCGGCGTATTTTCCGCATCTCGTAAGACGAGTTCATGGGACAGATGACACGGCAGCCGTACGACGATTGCTGTAAGAGGGGATTGACCGGCATTCCACAGCGTGTCGGATCAGACCCTCCTTCCCCGTAGTTCCTCCACTCTGCTGAGTGGTCCAAGATATCTCGATAGACCGTCGCGCATCCCGTATTCGTACAAGCGAGAAACCCCTCCTCGGTGAAAGCCACGGCTGAGGAACAGATGTCGCACTGTTCGCGCTCGCCAACGGTCCTATAGACACACTCTAAAGGAGGTGGAGGTGTAGGAACGGCAAGACCCGGCTCTACAAGAGTGGCAAACCGTGCTAACAGTGATTGCGCCTCGCGGCGATGGCGGCCTGGGTGTAGCCGCTTCTTCGTTCTCTGAAGATCGGTCATACGTATGATGGCAGGACATTTTTTTCCGCGGATTCAATTTTATTTTATGTACATCTATAACATACGTATGGGTCAAAAACAAAGTACGGCGCAAGGGAAAGAAAAGCCACCGGGACTTGTGAAAATAATAGACTTCATCGCTACAAAATACATACTTACACAAGACTTCCAAGACATGAAGCGACTGGCCGATCCCGAGTATTGTAACAGGATCGTCATCATGACGTCGAAGATATTGAATGACTACTTGGACAGCCGGGACGTCGAGTTCCTTGCGAAGGAGCGGGAGGGAGGTGTGCACGTGGGGGAAATGATGAAAGAGAAGCTGACGTACATGCGAAAGGACGACTTGGAGAAGCTGGACATGCGTAGCCCGTTGGAGAAAAAGAGAATGTGTATCGGCATCGCCAAGTACTACGTGAAGATCGCCCATCTCTTCTCTGCCATACTGACCACCGTCAACCCACAGTATAAGTACACGGACAAATATGGACAGACCGTCCGGGTGCCGATATCCAAGAAAGGGGACATTCCTGAGGGCGTCAACGCCAAGTTATCTAGGTCGAACATATGCTCCACGCGCATCAACGCTTTGCTAGGCGGACAAAAGGTGGATTCGATGGGTGACACTATAATCACCATAAAGCCCAACTTTTGCGGAATGAATAGGGGGTTGAGTGGCGTGCGTTCTCTTCACTCAGAGCCCGGGATGCCAGAGCTCAAACAGTTGTATTTCGACGTGTACGATTACGAGGACGGCCTGTACAAGAGAATGTCGCCCAAAATGAAGAGCCAGTACAAAAGCGACGTCGCCAAGCTGTACAAAGTGTTCACTGGTGACGAAGAGGTCCCGGAGAATGTAAAGAACTTTGGTGACATCAAGCTTAAGGACTATCACAAAAGTGAAGGTTGCAAGCGTGGTGGGGTGTTCGATCAGCTGCATAGGGGATCGGCTAAAGACAAGCTCTTTGTCGAGTATGTGGCGCACATCAAGGAGATGATGAAGGTCGCCGAAGCCAACCAAAACAAGCTGTTGGCGGTAATCGACGTGTTATTTGCGTACAGCACCAACCCCCAGACGTACGAAAAAGAGATTACTATCAACCCGAAGCTGACCAGTGAGGTGTTACAACAAGCCGTCGACCAAACACGGGACATTATCATGCGCATCTACGTGCAGTGCGAAAAGGACTTTGCGAAAGGCCTTAATATCTTCAAGGCAATTGTGGAGAAGCAGTTCATGGAAACGGAGGCCGCGCGCGTGGCCGGTCTCACCACGGGGCTGGATAATGAGCTGGGTCCGCCCGATGAGAAAGAAGCGAAGGTGCCTGCCCCAGACAGTAGGAGACGTGCACCGGCACCACCCGTTGGTCTTGAAGAGAGAGTAGACAAATTACAAGACGAGGCAGCCGCCCCGGACGTCCCCGCACCGGAAGAGCGTGCTGCCGCAGCGCCCGAGCCAGAACGTGCTGCCGCTCCCGAGCCAGAGCCAGAGAGGCGCGTTGACGCAGCGGCCGAGCCAGAGCCAGAGAGGCGCGTTGAAGCTAGTGCAGAGGAAGAATGGCAAAGAATGGATGCCGGACAGCGTTACCAGATGGGATACGACGACCACAACCCAGAGCAGTCAAAGGCAGGGGTGATAGCGCGGTTGGCCGCGCGTAGGGGAGGCAGCACACGACGCCGTCGCCACCGGAGAGCGACACGCGGTGCATCGAGGCGCAAGCTTACCCGGCCTCGAGTTCGCCGAGGTTGACTGGCGCTAAGGCTATCGCCTGTCGCTTTCCAGGTGAGTATGATAAGAAGGGGGCGTTTACAGCGTTTCCCACACCAGGTGCGAGCCCTGCCGTGCTTAGTGGGTTACCACTGGCGTCAGGGCAGCCGGGGTTCGCTAGCCACGCAGGGGTCTCCGTAATTACCGTGCTCACACAACATGTGTTCTTCATACGATGGTCCGTCACACACTGTTGGTGGGCGCTGCACGACTGGCTGCACGGATGACTCGGCGTCCCTCCTGTCAGTCCGCCCGAAAGAAAGGAACCCGACCCACCTCCGCCACCGCCCGACCCACCTCCGCCACCACCTGATGCCGATCCGAAGGTCGAGTCCGCGCCCGCCGCAGTACCGAACGACTTGGTGCCCGCCGCCAGCGCACTAGCCTGCGCACTGCCCGTCGTTGTTGAGCCTGACCCTGAGCCTGAGCTTCCCGTGGCTGTCGCGCCTTCACGAAGCGTGTGGGTAGCGCCATACACAAGCACTAGCAACAATAGTACGCCTATGACAATCTTTGTTGATTGTGATATGCACTTAGCCATTAAATAATGGAGAGAGAAAAGATCAGAGGCAGACGGCAGACGGCAGACGGCAGACGGCAGACGGCAGACAGCAGATAGTATCATAAAGAAGCCTTAACAATGTTCCAACATCGATCGTTGAGTTCCTTCGGGACGCTCTGCATCAGGGGGATGTCGAGCGGGCGACCTCCGAAGTCCTTCGCCTTCTCCTCAAACACATACTTCTTGAAGTCGGCAACTGTGTGGAAACACTTCCCGTCGGGAGAACTTCGCTTTGCCACCTCAAAGTTGTGCATCTGTTCATATCCGTTGCTACCTCCGTCATGACGATACCACACGGACTGTGTTTCCGGGTCCCAGGACGCGACCATACAATGGCCCATCCCCAGATACATCGCGGCGAAGTCTATCGTCCGACCCCCGTACTCGATGCACGTCCGATATGACCTCTGGACTTCATCAATACGGTCAACAGGCATCAGGCTCCACTGGCATGCGTGGCTCTCATAGCTGAGGACCTTATGTTTGTAGTTTGCCTCTCGAAACATAGTTCTTAATTCCTCCGAAAAACGCCACTCACTAAGTAGAGCCTCCGCCACTCCAACATCGTCAGCCGCGGTGGATACAACCGGTGAGGGGCACTGCATAGTACAATCTCGACCGTCCCCTTTAAGCTAAGTAGGCTAGGGGTTTAGCTTCAGAGACAACTTATCGTTGAGCGATGAAAGCATGTCGTCCGTGTATTTAAGAGCCCCCGTAGGCTTATACGTGCCCGTTGGTTTGAAAATCTTCAGCTTCGGGTCCTGCTTGCCCTTTGATTGGAACAGTAGGGCATCTGGATTACTCTCCTGAATAGGGGCCGCCGCACCGCGCGCCACACCACGCGCCGCGCCATCTGCCTCTGCTTTCTCGGGCACCTTTTCCCCGAACCCATTAACCGTAACGCCAGTCTTCTTCTTGATCTCGTTTCGCACATATCCGGGCACCCAATGTTGCCACGATACAAACAACAGATTAGGATGCGTATAGCGAACACAAAACCCATTGTCCTCGAGTTGCGACACTAAGTACGCAACGCACTCTGCGTGATCAAAGTTCGGCGCGCCCAGCATAACCTCTGGCACGACAAACCAACAATGCTGATCGGACTTGCATCGGCGACCGGTCATTTTTATTCGCGCGTGCACTCTCGCCAGCACCTTATTGTACGTCTCCAGCTTGAACAGGTCAGAACGCTGCTTCGTTTCATACAGGTCATCCATATCCACCTTGCCGCCTCCCGCGCCGTCGCCGTGGTAGTCATCGCCGCCGAACGAGAAACTCATGCTAATACACGTGTATAAAAAACTTATTAGAATACTAACGTCCCAGCTACATAGCTAACCAAATGGCGATCGAACATTTAGTAATTAGCGGAGGCGGTCCCAAGGGGCTGGTGGCCTACGGAGCACTACAAGAGACGAGCAAAAGGGGAGTATGGAGCAGGGACCGGCTTAAGAGCATATGGGCGACGTCATTCGGATCCATCATCGCACTACTTATCTGCCTCGACTACAGCTGGGAAGACCTGGACGACTACATCATCAAGCGGCCGTGGCAGGACACCGTTAACGTCCGTTTTCAGGAGTACGTCGACATCATTACAACACGGGGTTTGATCACCAACGGCTTCTGCAAAATAGCCCTCGACCCCCTCCTGCTCGCCCGCGATATTCCCATCGACATCACGCTCAAGTCCTTCGCTGAGCGCACGGGCATTGAGCTACATTTCTTCGCCACGGACATCAACACCGTGACACTTACGACCGTTGAACTGAGCAACTCCAAGACACCTGATATCGGTATCGTGCAAGCAGTCACAATGTCTACGGCGGTGCCCGTCGTGTTTCCACCAGTCTTCTACCATGACTCTTGTTTCATAGATGGAGGCATCCTTAATAACTATCCCGTGGAAGAGTGTCTATCACGCGACGGAGCCACTATGGACAATGTGTTGGGCTTCAACATGACGTTCGATGCGGGAAACAGTGACAAACTGAAAGAGGATTGTAGCGTGTTCGAGTTTCTCGGCCGTACTCTCAGAGAGCTGATAAAGGTGGCTGGGAAACGTTCGGCAGACGCAGGCCGTCTTAAACACGAGGTGGCGTGTCGGATATGGGAGACGGGCGGGTTCGAAGAGTGGGTCTCAATTCTAAAAGAATCCGATGTGAGATCAGGCCTCATATCGAAAGGAAGAGAACAGGGTGCGACGTTCAGCGAGAAGTTCCTGACTCCAGAAACTTAATAAGCGTGTCGGTGGACGGCTTGGCGTCGTACTCGATGATTTCGTCGCCCTTCACCATCTTAATTGTAGGGTAGCCGCTCACCTTGAACTTGTCCGCCAGAGCCTTCTCCTTTTCGCAGTCGACCTCGATGAAGTTCACATTGTATCCATTGACCTTTCCGTTTCCCACGGTGTCCTTTACCCCCTGCCACTCGGGCTTTGCCTTCTTACAGTGCGGGCACCAATCCGTGTAGAAGAAATACATGTCGACACCTTGCGAAGGGCCATCAGAGGCCTTAATGTACTCTTTGTTGGGAGCATACTTCGCCTGGAGTTTGGGGGCTATGTATGATTTGTACACATAGACCGTCGCACCGATGAAGGCCAAGGTCACGATCAATATCAGTACGAGTTGCTTGTTTCCCATCACACGTGCGAAAAGCTCTTTGGCCCGTTCAATCATTTATATAGGCCCCGCCAAAAATATACCGAAAAGAACCTAAATCGCCGCGTACATTCATGTATAATGCTGGTTCGAACGAAGACGGGATCGCTCGTAGACGTCAAACCGATGCAGTTTGTCACCGATAAAGGATTTCGCGTTGCTTTGAAGTCGCTGCACGAGAGTTCCGGACGGCACCAGCAGCGGGCTGCTGTCGATAGCGAAGATCAGTTGAGCACGGCATCAGACCTGGTAAGCAGGGCTGGTCTCCAGACAAAGCCGTAAAAGATAATATCATGTAGTATGTAGCAGTACTACATGAAGAGCAAGACACGTCGTAACCCGAGTGGGCGCAAGGGGCTGGTCTTCACTAAGAAGAATTACCAGAGCAATGATGGTATGATGACGACGGTGTGGGGGCCGAGCATGTGGCACTACATGCACGCTATGAGTTTTAACTATCCGGTAAAGCCGACTTCTGAACAGAAGAAGTATTTTCGCGACTTTATCCTTAACCTGCGGCAAACTCTCCCTTGTGGGGCGTGTAGGAAGAACCTCAAGAACAATCTAAAAGCTCACCCTCTGAAAGCGGAGGATTTGAAGAACCGCGAAGCGTTTTCGAGGTACGTGTTTCATTTGCATGAGATTGTTAACAAGATGCTGGGCAAGAAGTCGGGACTTACTTACTGTCAGGTGAGGGAAAGGTATGAGCATTTCCGGGCGCGTTGTACCGAGGACAAGTTGGAAGTATTCAAGTTTAGGAAGACACGCAAGAGGAGCAAGAAGGAAAAAGGGTGCACCGAACCGCTGTATGGGAAGAAGGCGAAGTGCGTTATAAAGATCGTCCCTCAGGAAGAGAAGTGCAAGACTTTGCAGATTGACAAGAAGTGTTTGAAGAAGAGGGACTAGACCGAGATGAACATTACGTGGTTTTTTATGTGACGTAATGTTATATTGGGAATGGAAGGATGTGATGTTTGCGACAGGGCCCCGCTGGTGGTAGAAGGCGTAGAGCTTAATGTAAGGGACACAATGGCGTTAGCGTGCGAAATTGAACATATGCGTGCGACGGTAGGAGGAAGAAGGCGCCGTGGTGCGCGGCGTGGTGGGCAGCGCGGCGGCGACTTTCGTGACGAGGTCGCCAAGATATGCCGCCTAAAAGAGATATATGATGAGGCACTGGCCGACGTGACGGAAGGCGAGAAGCCGATGTTCACCCGGGCTACGGCCAAGCTGGTGGAGGAGTACAACGACCAGATTGCCCACATTAGCCGGGCAAAGATGGAGCTGGATAGTCTCAAACAAAATGTCGTAGCGGCAGACAGGATGCAGTTGACTGAGCAAGGAATGATGAGCGTCCTGAGGGAGGTTGGGCAGATTATGGATGGGGCCGCTGGAAACGTTGTGTCGCTCCACGGCGATGGGCCTGGTGGGCCGGTCCGCACTGCCCGCAGTTCGACAGCCGGCAGCGGACACCCATACAGGGGAGGTGCACTGTCACCCGGGGATGAGATCAGAGCGGCACTGCAGGATGTGCAGCGCGCAGCCGGTGCCGGTTCAGACGCCGCCACCGGTGCCGCCGCTGCCGAAGACGCCGCACAGAAGCTGGAAGCTGCAGCGAAGAGGATCAGAGCCGCGGCCGCAAGTACCGGGGGTGTGCTGGGCGCTGAAGGGACCTGCAACGCCTTCCAGAAGGCTTTTATGCTTGCAGCGATGTTCGGCAGCGTGGCCTCGCTAAAGCTATTGGGGATGAAACTTGGCAGCGCCAAGATTGCCGGGCTAATCGGCGCTGCGGGGGAACTTGTATCTTCGACCTTCGATGGAGTTATCTCCGGATTGACGGCGGCCATCCAGAGTAGGAACACGTTGATTGTAACAGCAATGTCAAAACAATATCAGGCAATCTCCACCGCTTTTACGACAGACACTCTGCTGGGTAAACTCGCTGGCAAAGGACCGCTTATCGAGGGGGCGATTACGGCCGCTGCTAAAAACATATGTTCGAAGATGCCGGACAGTGCGGCAACTGTAAAGGCATGGGCGGCGGAACGCATGGCGACGGCGGTGAGTATGGTGGGGAGGCGCCCAGCGCCGTCGGCAGCAGCAGCGGCACCGGGCGAAATGGACGTAGCGGCGGCAGCGGCGGACGCACAACCGCTCGCAGAAGGACAACACCAAATCCCAGTGCAAGGCGACGGTGGGCCCGACGGAGGCGGTCGCAGACGCCGCGGACGCAAGTCCCGTAAGGGCGGCGAGCGTAGCAGGTCCAAGCGCAGCAGGTCCAAGCGTAGCAGGTCCAACAAGTCCCGTAAGGGCGGCAAGCGCAGCAGGTCCAACAAGTCCCGTAAGGGCGGCAAGCGTAGCAGGTCCAACAAGTCCCGTAAGGGCGGCAAGCGTAGCAGGTCCAAGCGCAGCAGGTCCAAGCGTAGCAGGTCCAAGCGTAGCAGGTCCAAGCGCAGCAGGACGAGGAGAACTCGCCAATCCAAAAAATAGAAGACACAACAAGACCCGGAGAGGTGGTCGGCATTTTGGGCGCCTTACCTCTCCACAAGATGGTTGTGACCGGCACTAATGCGTTAAAATCTTATCTACTCCATAAGTATATAAGATGGCTAGAGGGGGAAAGATGCGATCATCAAGGAAAAAAACCACTAGCAAGTCGCAGGGCTTGAACGTTACGCTGGCAAAGGCGATACTCGGACCCAAGCTGGGCGATCTCCCTGACCGTATCCAGGATGGCATGAAGACGAGTACACTGTCAGAGGTAGAGAAGGCTAAGATGATAAATCAGATGAACTCATTTATGACTACTTCCCGTAAGATGTTCGCCGCATTTGGCCCGGGGAAGCTCGGGGGGAAGCTCCCGAAGGGTTTAAGGGCTTTGTGCAAGGGCGACTGCGACCTCAACAAAGTGGGAGTTAAGGATGACCTAGCGTTGGCGGGGCTAGGTGGGATCATGACCGGCGTGCTCGGTCTGAGCGGTCAGCAGATAGAGGCGATCGGCGCGGCTCTTAAGAATGATGGGAGTTTGACTACTGAACAGGAGCGGGTTATGGGCACGGTGTTTGACACGATCGGTAATGCGTACGAAGCTCGCATGCGTAGTGGTGTCCAGTCAGGTGGCGCGCCGGCGCGAAGGAGCGCACGCAACGCTCCTCCACCTCCACCTCCCGATGCGGGAGCCCAATGGTCCGGCGCCGAACAACCTCTGCCGCCCCCCCTCGAGACAGACACTCGCCCGGCCTCTGCACCGGCGGCCCAGCAGCACGTGCCATTCGGTGACCAGCCGGGTGAGCAAATTACGATGACCCCTCAACAGCTACATGAAATGATTGACCGGGGCGTACGGGAGAGCATGCGGCAGCACGAGCTGCAGCAGCAACAACGACAGTCGCAGGCAAGAGATCGCGCAGATCAGGCCCCGACGTTGGCGTCGGTCAGGGAAATAGATGAGGCCCGATCCAGTCAAGATAGGCGTTACTGGTGGAGGTCTGAGCCTGGGCATGAATGCACCAGCTTCCAGGTGGCGGCGGCGGCAACCAGTATCGCGCTACTGGCTGGAGGGATAGCCTATGGTGCGTACGTCCGCGCTCCCATAGAAACGATGTCACTGTGGGAAAACAGTAAGGGGCTCTTCGATCGCTGGATAAAGGCAACTCTAAACAGCGCGGATGCCACGGTTCAACACAGCAACCTGGAAATATGGAAAGCGTTCATGATCCCTCTGGCATCCATCGTAGGCTGGCTCGGAGTAGACAACACCGCCATGCGGGCGATCGTCCCGGAGGGGACGCCGTTGCCTCCGGAAACCCTCACGGCGATCGTGATGCGCAACATGCTGCGGCGGTTTTGCAAGATGTTCCCTAGCGGCAGCGGGGCGACAAGTGGTCTTGCGAAGTTGGGGGGAGGACTTGTCACCGTTGGCTCGGCGATTGCAGGTGGAGCAGCGAGCGGTGTCGGTGCCACGGCACGTGGAACTGGGCGGGTGGGGGCCGCGACAGCACGTGGAGTAGCGAGCGGTGTGGGTGCCTCGGCGAGAGCCATCGGACGCGGCACGAGAAGAGTTGCTAGGGGCGTGGGGACGGCAGTAGCATTCCCGCCTAGACAACTCATGCGTGCCTGGACATGGTGGACGTCGGACACGTTCGATGACGACGACCAGAACGACATGCGGCCTATGTATGAGACCTACGAGCGGCTTATGCGGGCGACCGCGATTCACCGCGAGCGGGGCGCCACCCTCGGCCGACGACTTAGACGGAGCGCTCAGGGGGTGCAGGCGATGAGAGATATAGTCGATATGCGACGCAGACAGGTCGCCCAAGCCGAAACAGGATCCTATTCTGGTGCTGTATCGCAATCCCCGCCTAGCTCCGGGACAGGCCCCGACAGTGCCCAGTACGTTACCGCCAGCGAAGGCTCTCTAAGGAGCGCCAGTTCTCAAGGCCGCGCCAGTTCTCAAGGCCGCGCCAGTTCTCAAGGCAGCGCCAGTTCTCAAGGCCGCGCCAGTTCTCAAGGCCGCGCCAGAGCCTCGGGTGCAAGCGCGCCACGGAGTTCAAGTGTGCTGGGTAGTGCAGCGACGCTCCTCTTTGGCTCCAGTAACCCCCAACAGGCAAGCGAGGCGGCGGATGCGGCGGGCGTGGGGTGGGGACGGGGAGGGTCTAAG
>Ga0233413_10000063_pt1 | contig 55079 bp, 83 predicted proteins | sample Na_anoxic_6_MG_FD_189019 | JGI IMG/M metagenome (GOLD analysis project Ga0233413, IMG submission 189019) | Seawater microbial communities from Saanich Inlet, British Columbia, Canada - Na_anoxic_6_MG | ecosystem: Environmental > Aquatic > Marine > Inlet | place: Canada: British Columbia...
TAGTTGATAATATAGGTTGATTAATGAAATCTATAGTAGTAAGAACTCCAGATTGAAAGAGAAAAACTTTAGAAACTTTATATGGAGAAATAGTTCAACAATGACAAAAAATTAAAAATAATGTTATTGCAGAATTAAATATAGAAGAATCTATAGATAAAATAGAAGAAAATTGAGAAATTGTAAATGAAGCATTTGAATTTATTATAGCTAATGAGGATAAATATTTAACAAATGAATGAGCTTTTATTAAAGATTTCTTATCGGACAATATAGAAGATGCTAGAAATAATAATTCTCAATTCAGAGAAAATGTCAGATTAAAAAAAGAACATACAAGTAAAGCTTGAGTAGTTTTTGATGTTACTGGTGTAGAAATAGAAAGTAGAAGAAGGGCATTATTAGCGGAAAAAAGAAAGCAAATAGAAGCCGATAATCCAGATGCTAGCATAAAAGAAATTACAGAATTAAAGAAAGAAGTTGAAATAACTGAAGCTGAACATAATCAAATTGTAAATGATGTTATTGCTATTTTACCACAAAATACTCAAGCTTTTGTAAAAGAGTTTATTTGAGAATATGGGAAATATAATAAATGAGAAGTTAGAGATTGATATGCTAAAGTTTGAGCTGAATTACAAGAAGCTGATTTATTAAAAACTAAAAAATTAAATAAAAAACAAAAAGAAGTTTTAGAAGAAAAATGAATATCTGAAAATGAATTAGATTTATATTATCGTGGTTATATATCTTTAAATAGATTAAATAATTATGCTGTTAAAAAAGAAGAATTAAGGAAAAAAGCTAATAAAAGTAAAGTAGAAAAAAACAAAAAGATTAGTAAAAAAGTTGAAATAAAAGACCCTTCTGACATAATGTTAGAGATAGTAAAATCAGAAAATGTTAATGCTGAAAATATTTCTTCTATACTAAAAAGAAAAAAAGATTTATGGTACATGCATTCATATGACCCAGTAACAGTTAATCTAAACTATGCGAATGAGACTGGTAATCTTATGAAAAATAAAATGGTTAAAGATACTTTAGATAATTTATGAAATAAAAATCCAGAAGTTGCAGACTTTATTTCAGATTTCATTACAAAAAAAGATAGCAATGTTTTGAAAAAAATGTATTGAATCAATGAAAGAAGCGGTTGGTGAACAAAAGCATTAAACTGGACAGCATTTAGTACATATGTATGAAATACAAATCTATTAATGCAAAATATGTTGACTGCCACTACATTTATGTGAATGAAATGATTATCAAATTTAGTTGAAGGTAAATGAGCTATTTCAAAAGAATTATTATGAAATTATAATTCAACAGCTAATTATTTATATGATATGTGATTATTAGCACATAAAAATATAGATATTGATTTGAAATGAAAATGAGCTACAACTAAATCAAATTTAGCTAAATGAGTATGAGAGAGGGCTTTTCAAGAAGCTATGGAAATATTTACTGCGTCACTTGTTAGACAAGAACAAGTTGTTCTAGGGGGAACAGTAATGATGAAAACTATTAATGATAATTGAGGAATGAAAACTTGAGAAACTTTAGCTGAAGCTTATGAAAGAGTTTTAGATTGAATGACGCAAGAACAAGAAATGGATGCTAGAGGTAAATTAAATGAGTCAATTGTATCTGTAGAAAATACTACTCAAACATCTAAGGCTGTAGCTAAAATCTTTGATAAAAAAGCATTTAATATGGTTAAATCTTGGGCTAGAGAAACCTTTTCTTCTGGAACAAATAGTATAGCTAGTATTATAGATATCTGAGTTGAAGCTGCACAAAAAAATGAAGATTGAACTAGAAATTTTAAATCATTAAAAGATAGTTGAATCGTTTGAGAAATACAAACTGCTGTTACAAAATTTGTAGTACCATATATACTTATAAGTCAATTAGCTCAAATGTTATTTGATACTGAAGACGAACAAGACGAATTCAAAAAAAGAATGGTAGCAGACTCACTTTGAGAGAATTTCAAATATTTAGCTTTTAATCAATTCTGACCACATTGATATTCAATGTTTTTAGATAAAATAAGTGCTTTATATGTAGATTTAGCTTGATGAATAGTTACTGCTGAAAATCTTGAAACTAGATGGAAAGCAACAAAAGATGCATTCTTTAAAGTATTTAATTGATTAGATAAATGACTTAAAACAATTCAATGAAATACTGTCAATACAGATAGTGCTTGAAGGTTCAAATTTCAAGATGAAAATTATAGTTGAGTATTAGCTAGGTTTGTAAACCTTTCAAAAGAAGCGGCTTGATATAGCCAAACTGTAAAAAGAAATATAGATGAAAGAAAAGAAATAGAATGAGTATGAGCTATAAAATGAACAATAGATGATGCAATAATTTACTTAAAAAGATTTTCAGATAAAATAGTTCAATCTGAGACATGAATATGAGCTGTTGAATTCAAAAATAGAGTTTGGAATATGAATAATAGAATTCATGAAGCAAGTGATATTCCTATGAATTTTGAAGATTGGGTAATGAATGCTTTATGAGAAGAATATGCTGGTTCTAAAGTTTTTACTGGTAAATTAGCGGAAAAACATTGAAAAGATATAGAAAGAAATTTGAAAATAGTTACAAATCTTGAAAAACTTTTACCAGAAATAAATGCTGTTCAAGAAATAACTTCACATCCAGATGATTTTTGAGCTACATTGGAAGAGTTAAGAACTAAAATTCCTAAATTATATAATAAATTTTATAAAGCATTATATAGTTCAGTTCAAGCAGAATGATTAACAAGTGAAGCTACAGAATCACAATCAGCTATGTTAGATAATGTTATAGCAAAAGATATGGAATGAGTTAGATTAAAAACTTCTGTATCAAATATAATGCAATGAACACTAGAAGTTGCTTTAGAAGATATAAGAAAATGAACTTGAATTAAAGCAGATACATATGACCAATTAAAAACTATAAATGATTTACTTTGATTAATGAGTACAACACCATGAATTAAAGAACAAGTTTATGATAGTTTATCTCAATTAGTTCCAGAAAATCTAACTAAAGAGAATGGTACTGAAATAGCTATTGCTACTAAAGATTTCCCAGAAATAAGAAAACTTTATGTTAAAAATGCTGAATTAAGAGGTGCTATATTTGATGAAACAGAAGAAGATATAGTTCTTCCAGAATTACCTCCAATTTGAGATGGGAACTGAAAGAAAAAGATTGTCACTCCATGATTACCTCAATTTGCAGTTCCAGATAAAGTTGTTCCAGAATTTTGAGATTTGCCTACATTAGATAAAAAAGAAGTTCCTAATATTAATCCAATCGTAAATCCTATAAGGGAATGATTATTAATTGATTTAGTTAGAAATAATACTAAAAGATAAAAATGAAAGATACTGAACTGATTATTGAAGATACAGAAACTAATATAGAGCTTCCTACAGAGGAAGCTCCTATTACAGATTTTTTATTGTGAGATGAAGACCTTGCTGAATGATTAAATGAAATTGCTACTTGAGCTATGAAAACTGTAACATCTAAAGACGAGGGTTCATGGCAAGTGCCAGATTATACCAGTAGACTAAAAGCTTTAGATATGCAATTTAGAATGAAATGACATTTTAAAGAAAAAGCTTGATGAAATGAACTCCCAAAATGAATTTATATATTCAAAAAGACATAATTATAAAAAAGACGAAAATTAATTCGTCTTTTTTTATTTTTTAGGACATAACATAGCCTAGCTTTTTATTTGCAGCTCTAAATGCAAGTAACCCAGTAACAGCTAGTTTATCCTAAGTTACTTGCAATCTCTTTCAATTTCCATTTAATATCCCTAATATTTTTAATATTTTTTTTCTAGCTTTATGTTTCCATTTCCATTTTTCCCGAGATTCTTTTCTTTTTTCGTTATTTCTCGGTATTCATAAATTTTGCTGTATTATATAATAATTTTTATGTTTTATTTTTGAGCAAATCATACATTGGGCTTCTAAATATTTTGTTCTTCAATTTGAATTATAAAATTCTTCTAATCTATATATTTCACAAATAGAGCATCTTCTCCAAATAACATTATATTTATCTGTATATATTTTTGTAGCCCTTGATTGTACATATTTTTCTATTGTATGGACGGTATATCAAAATTTTTCAGCAATAATAGCTATAGCAGTATTTTGAAAAAACATTTCTTTAATTTTATTTTTATGAGCAGTATAAATAACAACTTTATCTGTTTTATAATTTTTTTTCATATTTATTTTTTCAAAAAAGTTTTATTCATCATTTTTCATTTTTATTACCCCGAATTTCTGAAAAAGGCAATATTACATATTCATTATTTTTAACAGAATAAATACCAACTCTACAAATATTAGGATTTCTTTTATCTAATTCCATCATTAAAACAACTTGCGACTCCTCAAACTGTGATATATTAAAAGTATCTAATTGAATTTTTTTCAATTCTAACCATCATAACATTCATTGAGGACAAATAAGGTGACAATCTAAAAACTTATAAGAATATCATACATCCGCCACATGATAACATATATAATTTTCTCTACGCATGAATTTAAATAATTCAGCTTCAAATCATTTTTCTATTTTTCATTTTTTATATCTACCAGTAAGTTCATAATGAGAGATTTTATCCCAATTAAAGAAAATATTATTTTTTACTATATCTATGGGGAAGGTCATAAGATTGTTTTGCTAATTTTAAATTATGTTCTATGGCTGTTTCTATAACTATTTCAAGATAAGTTCTAGTAAGTGCTGCTGTAGCTTTTTTTGGAATATCATATAAAACTTCCAATTTTTGCTCTGCTAATGTTAGGGGTTTATTATTAATCATTCTTGTTCTTTTAGTGGTAAAGTTTTTAATCTCTTATATTCTCTATTAGTTAAATAGAAAAGTCAATCTACTAAAAATTCTTTTGGAATTTTATCTAATGCAACCCTTATTCAATAAACCATATCTTCACCAGTATCATGCATTTCTACGGGCAATCACATAGCTTCTAAATGCTCTTTATATGAGTCTAATTTTAAAGTTAATTCTAGTTTATTTTTAGATGCATAGACTTCAAATAAAGCCCAATCTATAACTAATCCTCAATGGTCTGGTAGTACAGTAACTGGATTTATCATAGGAAAATTTTTCATAGAACTCAAATAAGAAGATATTGCTCTCATTATTTGTTGTCATGTCCCATTATTTTTAAAATCATTTTCTTGAAATTTAGTAATTCCAGTTAATATATCTACATATATATCTTTTTGTTTTACATTAAAACACATACATCCAGCATATATAATAGCTGAGTTTCTAGCTATTCTACTTTCTTTACTAAAAACTTTGAATATTTTAAATCATTCTTCTATATATTTTTCATATTTTTTTCATTTAGACTTAATAGCATAAGTATATAAAACTCAATCTAATAAATGCTTTCATTTCTCCACTATAGCATCAAAATTTCATGATATTCTATGTTTATGTAAGAATTGTTTTTGTATTGACCTAGTTCTAACAGCTCAATCATTAATCATTTCTTCTCACTCTATTACTGGCATAACATTGTATTGGTATGTTACAGTAGTTTGGTCTGCTTTTCATTTTGTCTGCCCAGATTTATCAAAAACCGACCTTAACATACTTACTTTTGATACTCAATTTATAGATTTTTCCCTATATTCTGATATAAAATATGGGAATTGTTTTAATAATGAGAATGCATGAGTTAATGAGAAGTTACTTGAACCAGAAAATTCTACTCCAGCACCACTCATTCCCCATATTCTCTTCATTAGGTCATTATATGATGTTTTCCCCGAACCAGTTATACCCCTAGTAAACATAAGAGGAAAGGCTTTTTCTGGATTTCAGTATAACATATATCAAAACATTCAAAATGCAGATAATAACAAAAATATTCAACTATCATCTTTATATAATTCTTCTACAAATTCATAAACTTCATCCATATCTACATGTTTCTCAGTCAAACTAGGTATTCATCAAGATATAGAACCCAAAGGATTTCATACATTATCTACAATAATATATCAATCCCAATTATAATTAAAATAATAATTCTCTCATTCTTTTTTCGGGGTAAATAATTTTTCTTTCAAATCAAAAATTCCATTTTCAAATATTACGACTCCGTCTTCATTATGATGCCCGTATCAAACTACGGATTTTATGATTGGAATTCTTCTTGTCTCAGTTACGTGTTTATGTAATTCTTTAATATGCTGAGAGGTTCAAAGGAAATGATAATTTCAATATTGTTGAACAAAATCTGAAAAAGCAGTTACACTTGTAGAATTTAGCCATAGGATTTTTTGAGTTTCAATCTCATTAGAAGCAGATGTAAATGATACAATATATTGTGTCAATCAATCATTTCATACTATTTTATAATAAACTCTTATAAAAAAATCTGATACATCTTTCCTTTCTCATATACCAGTTTTATTCTCAGTTAAAGTAAAATATCCATTTTTATCTACCATTAATCAACCACCTTCTTTTATTGGAACTCAATCATTTATAATATCTCAATCATTATCAAATTCTATTTTGAAATCTAATTCATATTTCTCATTAAAAAATTCAAATGCCTTACTTGGTAATCAGAAAAAATTTAATACATACTGATAAGGATAACCATATTTTATATGAATGTTATTCATTTCATCAATATCTACAATTGACTCCTTTAACTCTTCAGCTATTTCTAATAATGATATTTTTTTTGTTTTTTCGTATTCTTTAAAATTATGTAAACTAAGCTCTTTTTCATAATTTTCATCTATAGTTAAAATACGAAATAATTGAAAACATTTATTACGCAATTCTTTACCATTTAATTCCGAAGAATATTTTTCTGTAATTTTATGTTTTGGATAAAAATGATAATCTATAACTTCACCATCATATAAAAAAGCCAATGACCTTCATGTCCTATTATATTCAGATTTATCTATTCATTTCATTACATCAAAAACAAAATGAAAAATTTTTCCGTCAGAAAAAACCTTACTTGGTTCAATTCCATATAAGGTTTTTATAACTTCTAGTCTTTCCATACCAGACGTAGAAATAATCACAGCTCAATATGTGCTGATAACTTTTCTTTTAAATATATGAGGGTAATAAAATCAAATAGAATCTATAGTTTCTAATTCTTTCTTAAATTTTGTCTCATTTTCTGTTAAATTTTTAATTCAAGGATTAATAGTATATTTTCAAATCACAGTTCATACAATATTAAGATATAATTTTAATTATTCTTCAACAACTCAGTTTATGACTACTGGTAGTTCATATAGAGAAAAGATAGATTGGTTATTATCTTTCTCCATCGCTTCTAAAATTTCCGTAAAATCTTTCATAAATTCACGTTTTCATAATTTATCGGCGTATTGCTTTAAAAAGAAACCTCATTTACCAGAATGTCAACATAGCTGTAATCTATATCTTCATTTTCAAAAGTAAAACCATCAATTTAAATCACGTTTAACTTTTAAATGTATTTTATTTGTGTAAACCATTTTCTTATATTTTTATATATTAATCTTCATTTGTGATTTCTTTAGTTTATTGAATTTTCAAATAAACACAAGTCCAAACTATGGTATAAATCTTCTGGAACTAGTATATTTTTTAACTTATGCTTTAATAGCCAGCCTTCTTCTGTATAGTTTAATTTTAATTCTGTAATATCACTTGTAAAAAACATAACTTTTCTAAAAAAATGAATATAATCTATTTCATTAATTTCAATCCATTTCATTTTATAAGCCAACCTTCTAATATAATGAGATGTAATACCAGTCGCCTTTACTGTCGGTCTCTTAATTAGTAATCAATTGCTTCGTTTAGAATAACAATTGGCTCTATTTCAATTTAATAAATATGCTAATCTTGGTAATTCAACTACCCTTTTATTAGCTCATAATGTATTAAGTGTTGGTTTTCAAGCTTCACGAAAAATCACTAATAAATCCATAGCTTCATGTTCTTCCAGATTATTATCTATTAGATATTTTTCTAGCGCTAGCAAAAAATTATCTACTTCTTTTCTATTCAACACAGTTCAATTTTTATTAAATATTATCTAATTTTTATGTAGCGATATATAGTTCTTACATCAACTCAATATTTTTTAGCTATATCTTTTTTACTAACACCATGTTTTGATTCTGCTAAAATATCTTTTATATGTTCATCTGTGATTTTAAATTTTCAAAATCTATTATTAACAATAGAACTTGTTTTTTTTCATTTTAAATACTCTAAAGCTTTTTTTCAACTTCAGAATTTACATTTATAAACAGCCCACGATTGTCTGCTTACTAATCTAATTTCGGGATTTTTTTCAAACTCAATTAAATAGTCTTCATATAATATGTTACTCATTTTTTTACTCATTAAAGGAAATAATTTTTTTCATTGCGTCGGAGCGACTACAATTAGTTAAATATTCCACAAAATGTACGATGTCTCCTCATTGCTTACATCCAAAACAATAAAATGTATTTGTGTCTACGTATACTTTAAATGAAGCAGTCCCGTCTTTATGGGAAGGGAATGGACATTTATTAAGTCTACGACCAGTATTAAGTTTTATTCAAGCTGTATACTCAATTAAATTTACTATGTTAATTTGCGATTTTGCACTAGCTAATTTTTCTACGAAATTTATTGTATCTTTTGTACGAGGGTTTCTCATTTTAAGCTCATATTTAAAACCAACAATAATTTTATGAACATCCTCTACATAATCATTATATATTAAATCTACTATTTGTCTATTCTCACCCCTTTGTCCCTTCATAAGGATAGCTCTATCATAATTAATTCAATCAATCTCAGTATATTTATCCAGCATCATCTCAGCAATATCAGAGTCAGTTATCTCAGATAACACCTCTTTCCTATACCAGCTCCTATTTTTAGTTGTATTTTCCATTATATTAAATTAATTAAGCATCAAGGATATTGTTTTCTGTAGGTTCTAGCTCTTAATGTACTTTGACTATAAAGTAATTTACATCAATTATCTATAAAATCATACCATATTGCATCTGTTTTTCAAGGATGCTTACGAATGATTCTACCTACGTATTGTTCAATATTTGAATTAAATTTTTCTGCTACAGTTAAATATCATATAGATAATTCTGGTATATTTAATCCTCTACCAATAATCTTTACCGAACCTATCAATATACAAGGTCAATCCCAAGCCTTTATTTCACTCTTTATTTGTTCTCTTTCATCTTTTTTTATTTCTCAAATCAAAAGGAATGTTTTAATTCCTTTCGCTTCTAGCTTTTTTTGCATAGTTTTTGCGTGTTCTACATATGAACAGAACATAATTCACTTCCTAGTACCTAAAGTAGTTCAAACCATCTCTACGATTAAATTATTACGATTTTCATCATTATATAAATCTTCTTTTAATTCATGGAAATCTCAAATATCATCTAATATATATGTAAATCCAGTTAAAACCTTATTAATAGTTGGTGTAAAATGTTTTTCTAATAGCTTTGTCTTCTTACCTACATATAAATTAAATACTGAATTATCTACATGATTTAATTCTATTGTACCAGTCATAGAATATAGATATTTTGGAGATAATGTTCAAATAAAAGCCAATCTTCTTGGTGCTTGTAAAAAAGTATCGCAATTATGAACTAAAATTCCATCAGCAAAATAATTATGGTTATCTTCTACACTTAAATCATATACATATTCATATTTATTTTCTTGTTTTCAATATTTTTTTATCAAATAATTATACATATCTTTTGTATTTAATAATCATTTCTTTTTATAAAATATATTGGAGCATAAAGATTTTGCTTTTACACACATTTCCCTATTACAATATTTTAATTTATTTTTATGATTTTGCGCCACCTCTCATATATGAGTAATTTTTTCTCAACATAATATGCAATTCTTATATATTCAACAGAAGAAATCATTAATCCCTTTAAATTTTTTTGCCATACTAGGTATTATATATGGAAAGATTCTAGTATAAATAATATAACTATCTCTTGAGTTAAATGATATAAAAGATGATATTTCTTTATCTAGCCTAGTATCATTTTTAATTATTCACTCAATTCAATATTTCTCATTTATCCATCTTAACATTATTTGTGTTCAGATATTTCAATATCTATGTGTATATATAGATATCCTATTTTTTATACACGCTCAATCATCTTGAATTAATACAGCTAATCAATCATCTCATATTTGATTTAATATTAAATCAGATATTATTCTTTTTCAATTTTTATCTAAAATATACTTTTGTATTTTTTTTGTAAATTCTTTCTTATTTATACTAAATTTACACATATAATTATTTGAATATCATAAATTCTTTTGATAATAAATTGGTTTAACATTATATTTTTTAGCTAATATTTTATGTTTCCATTCCAAATAATCTTTATTTTTATATGTATGTCAAAAAGTTATACTTCATTTACTAAAAGATATATAAGCGTCTCATAATAAACAACCTAATAATACAGAATCAACATTTATCTTTCAATTAAAATCTTCTAATGTTTTAAAATTATTTGTAACTGATTGACTTTCTATCCATCATTTATTAGTATAAATTTTATGATTATCAGTACATATTAAATTTCATATTTTAGTTAGAGTTCTTTGTCTTTTTTTCTTTATTGTTTTTAAAACTTTTTTTAATTCTAATATATTACTATTTTCATTTATAGTCCAAACCTTATCTCATATATTAATATCTTGAATTAATTTATATCAAGATTCACATTGAATAAGAGTATCTTCAGTTATACACTCGTCTAGAATAACTAAATCAAATTCTGCAAAAAAATCTGGAGATTGTTTAATTACTGTATCTATATTTCAAACTATTATATTTTCATAGACTCATTTTTGTTTCTTTTTACTACCAGATAAGGTTCTACATTTAACTCAAAAAAACTCTTCTAAATCAGACTTCATCTGGTTCATAAGAGTGATTCCTTGAACTATAATTAAAGTTTTAGTATTCAATTTTGATATAATCTTAGCGCATACTGCCGTTTTCCCAACTCATGTGCTAGCATGCAACAACCCAACATTTGCTTTCATTAATTCTTCAATAGCTATATCTTGCTTTTTATCTAATTCATTTCATTCGTATTCATTTATTAGTTTTGGATGAATACAATATTTAATATTTCAATACATACAGTCTTCAAATTTTTCTCACCAAAAAGAACGAAGTCAGCTTGGTATCTTTATTAACTTCTTCTTTTTTTCTGCAGAAAAATGAACTAATTTATCTGGAGCTTTATACCAATTCCATTTATTCATTAATTTATCTTGTAACTTCTGTAGATTTTTTACAATATATTTATCTTTTAAAGGCAGAAATTCTTCTTTTGTTAAGAAGACACCCTTTTTATTATAAAACATTATTTATATTTTAAAGGGAAAAGTCTTGTGTCTTTTTCAATCCCAAATTAAATTAGTTTGCTTTATTTCGTTAGCTCAGAATATATGAAACGTAACCATAATATCCTTATATTTAAAAAACATAATTCAATCTCTTTGTCCGTACTCTATATCTATTTTAGCTTCTTCTATTAATGAAATAGCTTTTCTAATAAAATGTAGTTTATCTTTATATAATTTGTCTTTTTCTATCTTATGTTTTTTAGCATAATTTTTAGATGTAACAAAATTTACTGAAGCTTCTAATATAGCTCTATCTCTTGCCATATGAGCGTCCCTATTAGCATTAAATGCTTTTTCAATAAATCAAAAAGCTCTTTTCCTATTATCTGTTATAAAAACCTCTTTACTAAGCTTATCAAAAATATTAGGCAAATCTTCAATTAATCAATCTATATCTTCTTCTAAAAAATATTCATCCATTCAAATTCAAGCACAAAAAAATCTCCTAACACGCTCTCAGTCTTTATTTTCCCTCCTCCAAACACTATATTTATATTCCTTATAATTATAAATTATAATTCATTTAATTCATTTTCTTGATTTCATTATTTTCTTTTTGGTTTAGTGGTTCTCTTTTTTATCTTTACTATGCGCCTATAATCTGGTTTCTTTTTTAATTGTTTAGGATTTGGAATCAATTCTATTGTCATATTATTTTTATTATTATATAATTTTTCATAAAATTTTAATACACTCCTCTGTTTTTTCATCAGTCAATCCTTCGTGAGTTTTTGTATGAACAAAATGCCCAAGTCTTTTTACGCATTTAGAGTCAAAATCATCATCATCTACCATAACCCATTTATTAATATGCTTACCTCATTTACAATTTTCATTATGAGACATAATATAGTTTAATACTTCATTACCTCTTCCGTGTCATAAGTAGCTATCAGTTTTTCATATTAAACGACCCCATAAATCTACAGAACTGAAATTATCTGGTAGTGAATAGTTATAAAATTGGTCTCTTAATCTCTCTATTAATGTAGGAGAATTTCTCCAGCTACTAGAAAGTATAATAAAGGCTCATGTCTCAACAATAATTCTTACTAAATTCTTAACTAAATCATCGTCTAACTCAGTAATCATTCATCATTGTCATTTTTCTGACCTTGTCTTCCTTATTTTACTTGTATTTCAGAATCTAATAAGAACTCAATCTATGTCTAGAAATATTAATTTCATAATTCTATTTTTTTATATTTTACTTTATAATAATCCTCACAATATTTTTTAGTTTTCTTTTTAAACGTTTCAGAACAACCATTAATTTGTCTAAGAAGAGAAAATGCCTTAAATGTTCAATCCTCTTCTTGTAATCACACCTTTAAATTATATATATAATTCTCAGCTGGGTCTTCTCTTAATCTTACTCAGAAACTATTATTATCTATTCAAAATGGGTGGGAGTGTTTTCAAAAATAAATAGCATTTAGTTTATCTATATACACTCAACCCACCTTTCAACACTCACATTTTCTAGGTTTCATCATAAGTCTGACTACGTCATCACAATTCTTACAATAAATTAGCTTCATTTTTTATTTGTAATAATTATAAACTTCATTTGATTGGGAATTATCACTAATAGGATAGCTAGTTATACAATCAAATTTTTCTCTAGCCAACTTACTACATTCACTAAAGCTTCCTAAATTTAAATCCCAGCAAGAATTTTGATAATCCATTATCTGTTTTGCATTTCTTATAATACAGTCCTTATCTTCAACTATTCAATTATTTGCATTATTATTTTTTACAATAGCACAAATTCAAGCTCATATGATAGCTAACATAGTCAAGACTACCAATAATTCAATAAAGGTAAATCATTTCTTATTTTTCATCTTCTTTAAATTTAAAAAATATAGGTAATGAAACTAGTGTTAAAATTATAAAAGTTCTAATTAAATAGAATAGAAATCAGAATCCTCACGACCAAAATATAAATCACATTAATAATGGAATTAAAAATCCAGCTACAAATACTATTACCCATATTATAGCAAATACTCATCTTATATTAATTTCATCGCCACGATATTGATTTGTTGTAATACAATCTTTCATTGTTATTATTTCAAACTCATCTTTTAGAGTTTGTTTAATTGTTTTTTTCATTAATTTCTTTTAAAAATAAAAAGGGGTGGGGAATTTTTCCTCCCCCCTTTAAATAGATTATTTTACAGAAACAGTAGGTACAACCCCCGCTCACATAACTATAGACATTCATTTAGCTTCCTCTGTTCAGATTACACTAATAGAATTAGGAACAGCACCTTTATAATTTTTAGCATACTCAATTTGAGCTTCTGCTAATTTCATTTCAACTTCAATTCTTTTATATTCAATCAAATCTTTAGAACCAGCTAATGCTTCTTTCAATGCTTTTTGTGCTTTTGCTTGTTCAATTAAAGCAAGAGCTTCAGCTTTGATACCCTCAGCTTTTTCTTCTAATGCTACTCTAATTTTATATGCATCAACTTCAGCTTGCAATTTTGCACTTTCAGTTTGCCCTCTTTTTGTTTCTATTACTTTATTGGCTTTCTCAGTTTCAATTTGCGCTTCTTGTTTAGCAACTAAAACTTCTTGTTCTTTTAATTGTGCATTTTCAACAGCTTGAATAATTTTATCATTCGGTTTTACTTTTCTTAAATTCACACTTGTAATAGCTACTCATTTGATAGTAGATGCTTCTATTTTACCATTATCTACAATCTCACATCCAGCTAATTCAATAGTTTCAATTCAAGTAGTTTCATCAGTAGTTATTTTTTCATCTTTACATATTCTTTTAGTAACTTCACCAGTAGTTAAAGTATTATATATTCTTTGCCCTAATTCTTGTCTTTCCCCTCATTGTATAAGAGATTTCCAAGTATACTCAGCAGTATAATCATATAATAATCTTCTAACTTGCGGGATTAAAACTAGAGTTTCTATAATTCTAGGCTCAGTCATTCAAGTAGCTCTTCTAAATAATATAGGATTAGTAATTGAATACTCTATTTGAGCGTCAATATCCATTTTTTGTCAATCTTTAGATAATGGTTCTATACCTCTAAAAGCATTAACATTTTTACTATCATCAGTAGAATTTTGACCTATAAATACTGGTACAATATCTGTCCAGAACGGCTTTTTAAAATAAAAACCATCATCTAAAACATTTTCTTGTAATTGCCCTCAACTAATAACTATACCTTTGTAACTTGGTTGTACAGTTTGAAAAAATTCACTTATAAAAATTAATCATAGTACAACTAAAACTGCACCAGTAATTAATACTCCTATTACACTTGCATTTCATTTATTACTTCTTAACATTTTTGCTTTTTTTAGATTTTAAAATATTTGATTTCACCTTTGATTTTGGTTTTTTAATTTTCAGTATATCCCAATTATTTAAAAAGTTATATACTTTAGGAGCTATCCATATTGATATTAACATTATAATAGCCACTATTATTATTACTCTAAACATAAAATTATTTTAAATTAAGGAATAAATTATTCTGGTTTAGGTCAGATTTCCACCTTTCCTTTATCATCTATTTCCTCAACAACAATAATTTCAATTTTTGATTTCATTAATTCAGCCATCTTTTTTGCTTCTTCTATTGTAGCAAATAAAGAATCTGCTGTACAGTTAAAATGTCACGTACCAATATTAAAACTATACTGGTGAGTCTCACCTATTTCTTCGTAATGTGCTTTGATTTTTACTTTGTTTATTCTGGCTTCTATCTTCATAGTTCAGTCAGACAGAGCATATTCACTCATCTTTAGGTAGAACAATTCTGTTCCTAATTCTATTGTTGTATTATCCATGTGTGTTTGGGGTTACCAAATAATATTATTGAACTTTAGTCTAATCAACGACTCTGCAGAAGTTAGACTAATGTTATTTTTTTGTTTATTTTTAACTACGAAATATTTCTTTTTTAATAACTCGTTTTCCTTGTATCTTTGTTTTAGCTTTGCTAATGGAACGGTTAAAAGTCAATTTTTCATATATCAGCTTTTCTCTCAAAATTTTAATATTGTTAAAACAGCCATAATGTAATTATTTGGAATATAAGTATAACACCAAATCAAGCAGACAAATAAGCATAGCCTTTACTACATTTTTTTAAATCTTTTAATAAACTAGTAGTTAATCTATCATATTTATCTACAAGCAAATGCGCATCAGTTATTATTTTATGTTGCTTACTAATTGTTATTTCTTTTTCAGTTAATAACTTTGCTAAGCTAATACTTTTATCTGCGAAATGATTTTTATCTTCAGTCATTTCCTTTAGTTCATTTTGTAAACTTTGAATATGAGTATGTAATGCTTCTATTTCAGTCATAGTAAATCTCAATTACGTATTAAAATAAATCTTTCATATAAAACCTCCCCTATTAATATTACCTTTTCTCAGTTCAAATAAAAATGAATATAGTTATGACAATTTGTACAAACCAAAGCCATATCTTCCTCTCTTTCATATCCAACTATATCATAACCATTTTCATCAACATATCTATGATGATGAAAATTTAATTGATTTTCATAATAAACATTCTTATTACACGCTTCACAACACATTCAATACTTATTTATTCTTTCTTTCTTCTTTTCAAGCCAAAAAAATGATTGTATATATTCTTTATAGAATACTTTCGGTCAATAGTGTCATTCAATATAACTACAATTGATTTGATTTTTTCTATACCATTCATCAATAATCTTATTATCTTCTCTTTTTTGTTTTTCCTTAATCCTAGTTTGCTCAGCTATTTTTCTATCTTTATTGTCGTGATATGTATTAAAGTCTACTCAATATCTAAAGATATAATCTTCATTTAATTTTTTCACCCTTTCCTCTTCTTTTTCTTTTTTATCTCTTTCTGCTTTTTCCTCTTTTTCTTTTCTCTCTTTATTTTTTCTTTCCCATATTCTTGATTGCTCTTTATGAAATCTAATTTCTTTTTGTTCTCATAAAAAATATAAATACATAATTCCTCACGAAATTACAAATCATATAGGTCAACCTAATAGGGTAGAAATAACAATAATTCATATATTAAAAAACCGCTGACTATAATCTAAATTCATCTTCTTCTTTGTCTAATTTAGATAAATCAAAAATGCTTGTTGTAAAGGTTTTAGGATTAGCTTTATATTTAACTAATTCTAGAATATCTTTTTGGATTATATCCCATGCTCTATCTAAAATAATACTCGGAACATCAATCCAGATACATCATTTATTTGTAAGTAAAGCTAATGCTCCAGTATATTCTTGTCATAGCATCTCTCTATAGATAGTTAATTGTCTTATATATGGTGCAGTAACATTTGGTTTACCTCTAAATTGTAATCCATCAATAATCATGTCCATAGAACCAGTAGTCTTTAAATCAACTATAAGCCCTCTTTTTACATTTACCATATCTGGTAATCATTTTATATTAACCTCTGTAATTTCGCCCTCTGAATCTACTATAGCTATAGTTTGATGTAAGATATTTTGACATACAGTATCTTCATCTGCTAATAATTCTTTAAATGAGACAAAAGCTTCTCACCATTTTATCATATTATTAAAATCACTTAACATAGTATTTGTAATTTCAGTATAATTTTTATCTACAAAATTTTCTACCTCTATTCTTATATCATTAAGTTTATCATTTAATATATCTATTTCTATATTAATTTCATTAATTTCATCTTCTCTTTTAACTATATCATCTATTAATGGATTTTCTTCCATATTCATATCTTTTACTTCTTGTTCTAACATATCTCTATCTCCAATATATCAATCTTTTTCTTTTATTAATTCTACAGATTTTTCGGCAATTTGTATTTCTACAATTTTTTGAATTGCTTTACCATTTCTTTTTGAAACTGGGATATATTTTTCAAGTAATTTTTTGCTATTCAAATAATACTCATGTGTTTTATCGTAGAATGCATCCACCATTTTTCATACGATGATAGGGTCAGTTACTTCAAATTCTACTAAATCCTTATCGTAAGCATTATAAATATCTGGAGTAATTAATCTATTACCCCACTTATCGTACTTCACAAAATTTCTAAGTTGTGAATTACTAATAGCAGTTTTATCTGCAAAATATTCTTCTAGTATTTTTGACATATTTTTTATCGGTTAATTTAAATAATGTAGCAAGGAGTGGGATTTGAACCCACAACGGATGTAAGGCTGTTGACACCCCATCCTATTTCATCAACAAAACTTTACCAATTAAAGCTATCCTTGCATAAATAGTAGGCACTACTTTTTTGCTTTATATTTTTCATACAATTCCTGTCTATATTCAAGGAATATTTTCATTTGTTGTTTTTGATACTCAGCAAAAGTTTCATCTAAACTATCAGAAAATTCCTTTAGGATTTTTTCTAGATTAACATCTGAACTTATTTTATCCTCATCTTTCTTAAAATCTCATTTAAGCCAATCGGGGATTTTTTCCGAGTCCTTTTCAAACTTACTTGTTCAACTCATCTTCTTCTATTTCGTTATCAAATAAATAATCTTCCATTCACACCAAAATAAGGGATGTACAATAAAAAATTGTTGCACAAACTAATAGTAATGAACTATCTGCAATTAATCAGAATATAGCTAATATAATAGCTGATACTAATGCTCTGTTAGAATTTCTCATTTTATTTTTGGTTATCAGATATTTTCTTAGCTTTCGCCACTATTACATTAAATGATTCTGGAACTAATCTTTTAATTTCAGATAAAAGATATGCAATTTGTTTCTCACGGACTATTACCATAGGGACTGTATCGCTTGCTTTTTTCCTTTGTTTTAAAAACGCCACATCTAGTTCTCATTCTATTTGTTCTAATGATTCTCATTCATCTCATTGTATCTCTACGCCATATTCAAATTGTCTCATTTGCATAGCTATTCAATTCTCATCTAACATTGGGATTATCTCTGTACGAGATAGTTTATATTTTGCCATATTTTATGTTTTAAAAGTTAAGTCTTTATTTTTACACATCTCTGCTGTGTAATCTGAATAATGTTTTGGGTCATTATCGTATTTAAAAACGACATAAGATATATCTTTTCATACATATCTTTTAAGTATTCAGTCTTCTTCTTTTCAATGAAAGTCTGTAAAAATAACTGTTCTTCAAATATCTTTTACTGTAGGATGTATCATATTTAATTGTTTAATAAATAACAGTTATAGTGGGTAAATACAAGAGGAGCGACCTCTTGCAATTTTAATTTTTTTATTTTGTGTTTTTGTGTTATTTTACCCACCACAATTATCATCTATTAATTTAGATTTGTCATATTATAAATAAAATTTTAGGGACGTAAGTCCCTTCAATTCTATTCTATTATTATAGGATGAGATTAATCCTTTAACAAACAGTCTTTCAAAAACATTATAGTTTCTTTCTTTTATCCACATATCTGTTTCCAGATAGTAACTGCTAATGACGGTTATTTGAGTCGCACCACACGACATACACTTAATATTACTCTGCATACTTTCCACTACTTTGAGTTGTACAGCTCATTATAATTTACTTATATTACAAACACTAATTCTTTTCGGGAACTTCGTGTCTTCCTCTAGGGAAGATTTAGTCATTTTTCTTATCAAGCTGTCAAGAGCTTTTGATTTTAGTAAACATTATTGGAGTTGAACCAACAATATCAAGATTTATAGTCTTGCGCTTAACCATTAAGCTAAATGTTGTGTGACGAAGGTTGTGTCTTGACGTTGAAGCTATCATCCTTTTGGGACATCAATACTTCACAACCTTGCGATTTATTAAACCGCTCGTATAAGAATCTTTGGGATTCTCATATCATGGACACAGCCTTTTCATAGCAATAACTATGGTATCAGCCGACATCCTTACTCTTTTTGTTCCCTCTTTCAAAGGTCAACTTGCTTGTTACAAGTCATATCTACTTTCCACCTCTTACGAGGATTACTCCGTAGATATGATACTGGGCATTGTTTGTTAAATGAGTATAGCCGAAGCTATATCATCGCTAGGTTGTCATACCTAACTTTATACTCCTTGCGGAGTTTATTTTCGTACAGTTGCAAACCAACTGTTTGTTTCTATTACTAGAGACAAAACGTAACATATAAATTATAGAATTCCTTAGTACCAGTTCTCACGTTTCGCAACCTATCCTATTAGGTGTAAGACTACATTTACTTTACTATATATAAGGGTTAATTATTCCCAAGCTAGCTTTTCAATCTTATGGTATTTATATGTTGCGCCCTATCTCTAGGACACCAATACGAAGTGTTTTATATTTTAAATATTTATCGTATTAGTTAAGTTTATACTAATAATTCAAGAATGGTGTTGTTTATGACATAATTTACACAAAGGAATTACTTCTCTCGGCTTATTATAATCTTCATGATGCAAAGCTATATCTCTAGGTTTTTTAGAAATAAATCAACAATGCGAACATTGATTTGGTTTTTCTTCCTTATTACACCTATAATAATTATTTACAACACATTGAGCTTTCCATTTTTTAGGATTAGCCAACCTCCAAGCTCTTGTATTATTAGTATTCTGTTCAATTCTTTTTGGTGTAGAACTTCTTTTATTATCAAGAACTCTAGCCATTTTTCTTTCTTCTTCAGAGCGTCTTCATTTTTTTACACATTCCTTACATCTTCATAACACTCAATTTCTTCATTGAGGATGAATGTAATAATCTGATAAATCTTTTTTAATTCAACACTCTTTACAACATTGTTTCATTTAAGCAGTTTTAAGAACTAATACTTAGGTTCTAGCTAAAAGGAATGTCTGAAGCATCTATATCAGCCCCCTCTTCTGCATTCATTAAATCTTTTATATAATCTTCGTCCTTTCAAACGATGAAAGGTTTAATACTTTTCGCTGGATTATATCCTTTAGTTTTTGGAGCAATTTCTTCTACGAAAGCAAATCAAATTATATCTCATGGTTGAATATTTTTCATCCTAGATAATACGTATGAATTACTTGCTTTAACTGCAACATTTATTTCTCAATCATTTTTCTCAGTAGATAATACTTTAATTATTTTTCATCCTTCCCCACATTCTAATTTATCAAGGTCGGCTTTAACTAATGTAAATACTACTTGGTCTGGCATTACACCAGTTCATGCTTTATTAAACTTTTCTTTAAAAGTTCATTTAACACTATCACCAACTTTATCAAATTTCATCCAGTTAGATGCTGGAACATTGTCTTCACTATAGAAGTCTTTTGTAGAACTCATAATTTACAATTTACAATTTTAAACTTAGTTCAGATTTAACCTATCTGAATAAGGTTTTCTAATCAATATATCCTAAACTTCGCTTATTATTTACAACACGAGTTACCCTTGCTTTGACGGAATATATTACATCTAGGCAAATAATATCTTATAAAGTTTTTAATTAGAAAGCGTTACCTACATCTGTGAAGATAAGCAACACCCTCTAATTAAATTAGAGAGTAGACATACATTTCATTTGGAATGTAGTAGCATTGTATTCATTAATATTCATAAGTCAAACCTTTTTTTGACTTTCTTTTATTAATCTCCTATCCCCTCGCCTACAATAACAATTACCAATTTTATTGCTAGCTAAAAAACATTCCCGCTTAGGCTAACAAATCCTCTTCCACTTGTTATTATAAACATAGAGGGGTATCTTTGTGAAAAAGGTTTATATGATTATAAACGGGGGATAATAGATTAATTTAGAGTATTAATTATATGGATTTTTGTACGGAAGTATAGATTAAATTAAATTAAAAAATACCTCCATAAATAATCCCTTTAATTTTGTTTTAGTTTTCTTTCTAACATCATCCTTTCTCATAGTTAATCTATAGAATTGTACATAATATGTATTACAAATCATGCTACAAATAAAGCAACGAGCCTTATTGCTAGGAAATCATATTCCATAAGTCTCTCTCATTGATATGCTCATAATGTATAGATGAATAATAAGATAAATTGTGTTATTAATATTTTTATCATTTGTGTTTATTATTTACTAATATATCTACTTTTATGTAGAGTTTTGATTCTATTCATTTCTTGAATAGATATTTTTGATTTAGGTCTACCTTTGTATCACTTCTTAAATCTAGTATTAACTCCAGCTGTTTTTAAATTTTCTCCGACAACTAATTCATAGTTTTCTTTATTATTTGCTCTTGCTAATTCTATGCTTTCAGTACACATAAGCGACTGAGACTGATTTAATCATTGTTCTCTTTTGTAATCCTCAGTTAAAATTTTATGCCATCATCTTAAATGACATCATAATTTTTTAAATGATTTGCCACAAATCTCACAGATAACTAAGCCAGTTTCATCATATTGAACTATTCACTTCATTTATTTGTTTTCTTAATTTCTAAAATAAAATCTTTTCAAAAATCTTCTAGGATTTTCCCTTTGCTTTTTTTGATAACTTCCTCTACACGTTCCGCTTGTAATAAAATAGTTCTAAAATCATTTAGATATTTATCATTTAATCCTAGCGCTTTATCGTCAATAAGTCTGTGCATTAAAATCATCCAAGCTCACTTAACATTTTTCTCATATTTTGTTATATTATCCGTAGCAGACTTTAATTTTAATTCTATAGATATAATAGTTTGTTTACTTTTCTTATCTATAATATTACACATATTAACAACTCAAATCTTTTGAGTATTAGCTACTTTGTTTTTATTAGCTCTTCTTTTCTTTTCACTTACCATAATTTTTATTATATTATATATTAAATTAATTTTTTATCTTACTCACAGTTAATGTAAAATAACAATATACTATATTGGCTAGTCCTACATTACATCATTCTACATCATATAAATGTATAAGATATTCATTCTCCATATCTCTTTTATCTATATGATATCAATATCAGTTTAAATAGTATACAGCTCATTCTGGGTAATACTCCTCTATATAGACTTGCATACAGTCATTTCAAGTTGTTGTAGCATACACATACATAATTCAAGGTATAATTAAAAACCATCCCAGTATTATTGTATTAATTATTATTTTGACCATTAGTTAAAGTTATAAATTACTTCATCTCATTTAATACAATATCAATTTGAGTAGCTACTTTCTAAAGCTTCACAATATCATATTTTGTGTTGTAATGGAACTAGCCATAAGATTAATGCGGAATATATAAAACATACCGTCATTATTATTATCAATGTTTCATTTCTAGTCATCATGTTTTTTATTAGTTATTCAAAGTAAATCTGCGAGATATTGTGTCGGATTATCTAAGCTATCCATAACTTCACTTTGGAAAAATCTCTTACTAAAACCAAATTCTTTATAATTCCAAAATTTATCTTGAAACTCAGTAGTGAATATTATCTCACGAATATCTAATATTCTAAATCATATTTCATTCTCTCTTTTTCTTACTATTCAAAATGAATGATTAAAATCTAATTCTTTATTCTTATATCAGATTGTATTACAAATCTGTTTTAGTAGCTCGTGTTGATTTATCATAGTTTCTTTAGTAATTCAAGTAAATCTTTTTCTTCTTTTTCTGTGTATAATATTAAAGGTTTGTTTAGTATAAAAATTCAATTAAATGTATCAAAAGTAATATGTCATCAAATTATATAACAAGGTACTTTTCAAGGGATATGTCAAGGTCATTTGCTTTCTTTTCTTAATTTACTTTCTATATATTTCAAGACTGCTGTTATATCATAATGTCAAATAACATCATCAATAGTTCAATGTCAATCTAAATCCTTAACTCTATCATTATTAAAATCAATTTCAGTTCAATCATCAACTTCATAAAATAATTCTTCATCTAAGGTTCATATATCTAAATGAATTAAACATCATTTAATTATGGTTTTATCCATATATGGCTCTATCAATTCAATTATTTCTTGTCTTGTTTTATTCATTTGTTCTTCTTATTAATTATATTAGCGACTGCTTCAAGTGTTTTTTCTTCTAGCATATCTCTCCTTTCTATGCTTCAAGCTTTGGTTTGTTTATATTCTTCCCAAGCTTCTTCGTCAAAGTCAATAGTCATAACTTTACTAAGTCATTTTTCTATGTAATTATTCTTAGCTGTTTCTTGAATATATCAAGTTGAAGAAATATACATAGTAGTAGATTGCATAGTATCTTATTTAGGTGTTAAATTAAAATTTATCTATCTCTATAATCTTCTGGTCTTTCTTTATAATTGCGAATATTTATAGCTCTAATATTTTCTCTCCATCTAACTTCTCAGCATTGTCTTTGTAAATTTTCTTCTTCATTATATACTCTTCAATATGCTTGTTCTACTGTTAATGGTGTATTTTGAAAAGGCTCTTGTTTACATAAAGATATAAATTCCAATTTATCCATTCTATTCTATTTATTAAATAATCACAATTCACTAAATAGTCCATTGTCTTGCTATTGCTTTTGCAATACCAGGAAATGTTTTACTTCTTTTGTGTCCATCTCAGTAACTATTATAAAAAAAACTGTGCATTCTTTTTCAACTTTTAAAAGTGATTATTTTTCATTTATCTACAATTTTAGTTGATTTTAATTTAGGTAATCATTTTAACCATAAACAAGTTTTTTTAGTAACACTATCTCCAAATTGCCAAGGCTCTATAATTTGAGTACATTTTATAGGTAGTCAGTATTTTTCGCATAAATCTGGAAAGTGTTTTTTTATATAATCTCAACCAATAATATTTACTGGATTTTCAATTGCAATTTTATCACAATCTGCATTTAAAAGTTGCATAAAAAATTCAATAGCTTCCCTTTGTCTTCAATCTTTTCTTTTTCATTCAAAATGCCTGGCCCCACTTACAGATAAATGTGTACAAGGTGGAAAGGCAATTATCATATCCCATTTCTCCTTTAATATTTTTATAACATCTTTTTGCAGATGCCACTCAGGGTGGTATCAACTACTAGGTAGAATATCACAACTATATGCTGTGTGTCATAATTTTCTCAGCTCTATTGTTACAGCTTGACTTTCCTCACAAGCGACTAATATTCTCATTCTATTCTATTTATTAAATAAACTATTCGCAAGTTGGATAAAAAGCTCAGATTTTTATCTCTTTATTATCTTCTTTACATAATTTTCTCATTTCTCAATTAGTACCATATAATCATATTAATAATGCAATTATCAGTAACAAAGTTATTATTTTCATACCAATTCATTAAATATTAAATCAAACACTTCACTCTCATTCAGCACTCCAATATCTTCTAACATAAAGATTAATTCAATAGCTTCTATATTAGCATAAGCTATTGTAGGGAATAGTAGGAGTAGCGTTATTAGTATTAGTTTCATAATAGCTTTTCTGTTAGTAAATATTTATCTAATTCCTTATCAGTAGAACTATTACAATAACAATTCTTACATCTGTATTTAGTGTAGAGCTTTTGCTTCTTACATATTACGCAATTCATACTCTATTCTTTTAGGGTTAATAATTAATTAAATCTTCTATATTTTTTCACTCCTCATTATACCACTCTTGCCACACTCATTTAACTCAGCCAATTTCTATAATATCTTCCTTGTCAGCATATTCTATACTTTGTTCATCAATATAAAAATGTTCCATTCAACTTGCGTCAGAATAATCGGGTTTAATATTATTGTCAAATTCAAATATACTAAGTCAGATAATAGTATTTAATACTAAAATTCATTCTTCTAGTGTATTTACTAATACCTCATAAGGTTTTCAAGGCACTTGCGGTATATACCACACTCTATATTTCTTCATATTTTATTGGTTATCTTTTAAGTATTTATAAACTTCAGTATTATTAATTGTATTTAGAAATTTATTTTGGTTAGGAGTATCAAACATTCTATAAAATACCATAGCATTATCTCATACATTATTTAAACTATTTATAATTTCTAATTTTTCGGTAACGTATCAATGTGTATTATCATAAGTCTGCCATATCTCAATAGCTATTTGCTTCATTTCTTCAAATATTTCTTCACTTGGTGCTTCAAACATATATTATCCTTTATCATATAAAATATCTTGTATCTCATTTGAGAATCAAGCTACAGCATTAGTGTAAATAGTTTTACATCTACTATCTTGTTCCATATCTTTATAGAGATTAATTAATCAATGATTAACTAAGATTAATTGTTCTTCTATCATTTTTATTATTTATAATTATTGTTAAAATATTTTGAGAGGTCATAAGCTCTCTGTAGATTCAGCCAAAATGTAGCTGATACTTTAAATTGTTCTTGTAATGCTACAGCAAAAGGTATATTAATCCTTCTTTTGTTAGTACAAATTTGTGCTATTAATATAGTACTAAATCACGTAGCTTTTGCTAAGTCATTATATGTCATTTCCTCTGCTTTTAATACATCTTTCAAAGTAAGTCACGGATAAATATCGTGACCTCATTTGAAATTTAATATATTATTTGTCTCAAAGAATTCATCTTTAGTTATTTTTGCCATTTATCTTGTAATTAATAATACTCTAGTTTATTTTGTAAACAAATCTTCCATTGTTACTTTTTCTTTCTTTGGTAGTACAGCTATATCTTTTAATGTTGTTTTCTTAATGTAATCTCATACATATTTATTCATCTCGTCATATTCAGCTATTATTCTTTTCATAGCCTTTATATCCATATTACTTTTTGCTGTAAATAATTCATTAGATTTATCTCTAACAATTATAAACATATTACTTAATGTATCTTTAGCACTATTTAATTTTGTCTGTAATTCAGTTAATCAGTTATCTGCTTTTTCTATATTAGCTATATTTGTAGCCTTATCCATAAATTTAGATATTTCTAGTTCTTTAAAAGTTTGCATTTTATTATTTTTATTATTAGTTTTTAAATTATTTTCATTTGTTATATCTGTTTTTGTAGGGAAACTAAAAAATGAAAAATATATTTCGTTTTTAGTTCCGCTTACAGTTACAAATATGTTCGTACCTAGTTCAGTTGCTCCTTCATAGGTTCATTTATCGTATGCTACAGCATTATATATAGCTCATTGCGATACATAATATTCTATTGCTTTATTAAGTCATATTTTGCTTCATACTCTTAGGTATGTTTTACTTATTTCTTTCATCCTTTCTCATAGTTAAAGTGATATATAATTCCTTGTTGCTCTACCTTTATTTAAAATATTTTCAAATACGATACAGTAATCCATAACATTTACTTGTTTTTTAATTCTGATTCATCTATTTAAAAGTTTTTTTACTTCTCTGTGTCCTCATTTAATATATACTTTTATTAATGCACGAATAAATGTTTTACTCATAGCAAAATCAAATAGTTCTCTAAATTCGCAAACAGTTTGTGCTATGTAATTAGCATATTTAATTTCTTCAAAAGAATCACCATTTTTAATTATTTTACCAGCTCAATTTTTATGCCCAGTTAAAATAGATAGGGTTGCTGTTTGATTAAATTTATATTTTTCTTTAAATTTATTAAAATTAATATACCATTCTATACCAGCTTCTGCGTGGTGGTCAATAAAATCAGTAAGCGTCCATCATTTTTGTGTAGAATTTAATTCTACCATAATATCATTTATATCTCACGTTTCTACTTCATAATAAATAGGTAGATTTAATTTAACACACGCAAAATATCTATGTTGCCCGTCAATTATTTCCATATCCTCATTAACAATGATAGGATTATATTTTAAATATCCCACCTTTTCTATAGATTTTTTAAGTTTTTCTATATGTCCAGTTTGTACAATTCTATTTAATTTATTTATTTTAAATAGTTTATAGTCAGTTGTTTTCATAACAGTTCATTTTATTATTAAATTTTAAATTAATTATCGCCACTACTAATAAATCGTCTTAGCTAAATTTCATTACTTTATTCTAAGGTTTATGTTTAATAGGGCATAATTCTATTACAAATTACAGTCAGTATATGTTAGTTTAGCTAAAGTGTCCCAATTAATAGTTTCAGCTTTAAATAATTCTAACAATTTACAGTCTATAGGTTGTTGCCGTTTAGCTCATTCTTCGTCTCTATCTTTTACATAGTTATATAATTTTTCAGCTAAAATACCCTTAACTTTATTTTTTATTTGGTATTCTTCTACTATATCTTGCACTACATAATATCTTATTTCAAAGTACATCTCTGCACTGTCTTCGCTGTAAGCATTAATATCATTATGGACTTGCATTCAAATTTTATTTTTATTCATGTTTATCTCTTCTCTAAATTCTTTAACTGCCGTCTCCATACTATCAAAATCCCATACATCAAATAAATTTTCAGTAGCTATTCTTTTAGAGTTCAATAAATCACTATTTATTTCTACATATTTTGAGTAATCAGTAACTCAGTCTCTATTTAATTTTTGTATATCAACTAGATTCTTTTGTAGTTCAGCGGTAACTTCCTCTCTAATTTTTGTTATATTTTCTGGTTTCATTTTTATTTATTATTAAATTAATTACGAGTTATATCTCACGATAGTGTGTTACAACTTCAATTTATTTGTTTAGCATTTATATCTCACGAAGTAGTATTTACGCTTCATTCAGTATCTCAGCACTCTATATCTCACGAAGTAGTTTTTATATATCATCATACATTTTTACAATATATATCTCACGAAGTAGTTTGTATATTATTTTTAATATTTCATTCAACTGTTATACTTTCACATACATCACAATTTATTTTATCTATATCTCACTCTACTTTTATTAGTATTTGTTTATGGTCTTTAGTATCTACTAGTTTTCAATTAATATAAACTTTATTGTTTTTTATAACTAAATCTCAGCTTCAACTATAACTCACTCAATTCACATTTATTGTATTTGTCATATTTTCTATTGTATTATTTAGTAATTTAATTAGTTTCTTTATCATAGTTATTTATTTATATAGATTATGAATATAAACTCATTGTAGAGCTGTTCTAAACCCCTCCAAATATCACGCTTCAAAGTCATAGCTATCATCGTCTCTTAGTTCTCATTCAAACTCAGATATGATTCACTCTATCTTTTCCTCTAGTTCGTGTTTAGTTCTATAGTCTTCTGGATTAATTCTTTCTTGCGCTAACTCCCTAGTAATATCATACATAATACTATCTATCTTTCTTTCTGTTTTTAATTGCTGTTCATCCTCTGGGGTCTCAGCTATTCTTTTAGTTTCAAAAGAATATAAACTTTCATCACAATTATTACACTCATATTTATATCATTTTATTTCGCTATCATAAATGTCTCATAGACATTTAGCGCATACTTTTTTCATATTCGTTATATTATTAGTATTTAATTATATAATAAATCACATAAGCCCAGCTTAAAAGTCAGTGGAATATAGCCCATAGTATAGACTTGTTTATGCTCCAGCTTAACGCTACCGCTATTATTGTTCATAGTGAAAATCAAGTTTCATATCTACTCATATTAAATTATTTTAATTATTAAATTATAAATATATTCTTGGTCTTCTTCGTGTTGTCCGCTATCCATATCAAGTCATATATATTCTACTATACATTTTTTTATTTTATCTTTATTTAATCATACTAGAGTATCAAGCCATTTTTGTTCAACTGTGAATCAAGTTTGGTCTAAATAAGTGTCCTCTATATGTTTTATTATCTCTGTTTTATTTGTCATATTTAAATTGTTATTAAATTATAATTTGTCTTTGTGTAGATATTTCGCTTAGCCCTACCGCTCTCGCTAGGTGCATAATAATTTCTAATGGTCTGCTAGTTCAAATAGCTGAGATAGTTACATAGTGACTATCTTTATTAAATCTATATCAGATTAATTTTTTTGTAATAGGCATTAATCTATTCATCCCGTCTTTTTCGTGTGTGAATACATCAAATTGTGAGTACTCTTTATTTTTTGCTACTATTACTAGCTTATGATTCTTAATAGCTCTCTCTACTGTTTTACACTCGTTTAAAAATGTTTCAAGTGAGACATATTCTGTTATATCTTTATTCTTTCTATCGTTGTAATGAGCTGTTAAACTCTCTATTGTATCTTTTTTCATAATGTAATTAATTGGTTGTAAAATAAGATAAGTATTTTATATGGGGGCGTTCGGGTCTAAGTGTTGCTGATAGTTATTTTGTATAGCTTATCTGCTGTGCATTATCTTTCAACTCGTATACACATTGTATTGATTAAATTTAATTTGTCAAAACTTTTTTATACTTTTTGTATATAGTTGTTTCGTCTTCATAGTATGAGAAAGGATTATCCCTCGTCTCCTACTAATTTTTCTTAATCAATTCGTCTTTATATTTTTGTTTGTGTTGTCTTGTATCTCTCATTTTTTTTGTATTATATTCTTTATTATAATATTTTTTATGATGCTTATTAGCTATATTGATTTTTAATTGTTGCTGATATTTTTCTGGGTTAAGTATATTATAAATTGTTTTTCTACTTACTCCGTACATCTCAGCTAATTGTTTTTGTGATATTGGCGTATTAGTTGCAAGGTGTAAAATTTGTTCCTTGTCTTCTGTTGTTAGTTTAATTCTACGATTCAAATGTATTGGTAATTGTTCGTGGTTATATTCGTGCTTGTAGGGCATTTAAATTTTAATTAGGTATAAAGTATAGGCACGCAAAATAACAATAGCTTAGGCTATTGTTATTTGTTGTTAGAATTTATTTTTAAAAGTTTTTCTATTACTGCATCCATAAGTTCATTATATATATTGTTGCTTTGTTCATTAAATACTGCTGGTTGTCTTAGTAGTTTAGATAATCTATATACTAAATTAGTGTCTATATATTGCGCTAGTAAACTAACAAAATACATATATAAATCTAAGGGGTTTTTTGTATCTATATTTCAATTTCAATTATTGTAAAATTCATAAGTAAGTCTACTAATTGCTCTTAATAATTCTCAGTCTAAAGTAAGAGATGGTCAAGTTGCTGGAACGTAAATCCTATATAATACGTCATATTCTTTTTGGTATTTTCAAGTGCTGTCAAAATAATTTTTCATAGTGTTTTTATTGGTTATAATTAAAATATTCTTTTACTTCGTCTAGTGTTTCAAAATCTAGATAGTAACTAAAATCAAAATGATTATATATAATAGTTAATGCTTCGTTTAAGTCTTGATTATTGATTCACGTTAAGTCTAAGATTATTCTATTATTTAATGAAAAATCTATATAGTCATCATCTATTGTTAAAATAGGGTTAGCTACTTTATTAAATCAGTTTATAAATTCTTTTTCGTTCATAATTTTTTATTGGTTAGTGGGTTAATATGAGAAAGGATTAATATTGTCATAATACAAAATCATTTATTAATATCTCTGTACCGTCTAGCTCTACGTTATTTTTATGTGTAATTAAATATTTTTTATTAGTATCATTACAAATAAAACTATAGTATGATATTGGGCTAGTTGCAAAATCTACGCTTCATATATTGCTAATTTTTTCTAGCGGGTTTCTAAGATTAAAAAAAGTATTGTTTTTTATAACGTCTTTTATTTGTTCAGTTGTGTTATTGTGCATATTTTTATTTAATTATTAATAGCTAAAACTCCATATATGTTGTCTGTCTTCTGTGGTTCTTATATAAAAATAAATAATTTTTTCTTTATTCTTATTATAAATATCATTTATATAACATAATCACTTATTATCTTGTTTCGTATAATAATTATATCAATTTACTTTGTATTTTTTCCATTGATTATCTTTCTTTAAATATTTTTCTATAATACTAAAATCTAAATTAGTATTGTTAGCTAAATATTTTAAATTAGTTTTGCTAACTTTTTTTGTTTTGTTAATGATTCTAATTAATTTTAACATTTTTTCTATATTTCAAGTTCATATAATTGTGTTAGTATTCATATTTTTATTGGTTAGGGTTAATATTTATTTAATAATGGATACTCATTATTCTAAAATTATCTTGTGCTACTTGACTAGTTATATATTTTTGTTTATACTCTACTATTCAATTCCTTGTAATAGTTATTAAATTATCTGTTAAGTTTAAAAATAAGTTTCTACTTGCATTAATAGTTTTAGTTTTATTATTATTTAAAAATAAATAATTTTCTATCATCTCTTCGTATAAATTCATAATATTTTATTGGTTAATTGTAAGATAATGTAAGGGTAGTATATTGATTAATTTTTAATTGTCAATTGTTTTATTTAATTTATTTAATTGATTTAGTGGATTAATTAATTTACTATTATTTATTTATTGTTGTTAGTATGAGAAAGGATTTTGTTTAATGTGTGGATTTTTGAGTGGTTTCTTTGTGCTGGTTAAGTTTTATTTATAATTTGGATATAAGACAAGGGATAGATTATTCCGTGCCTTATATCTCATTTAAATTGGTTTTGATTTGTATTATTTATTTTTGTTTAAGTGTTTGTCTATTGCTTCTAGCGCTTGTTGCATTAGTTTTACGTTAATATCTCAACTATTTAGTATGGCTAGCTCTGTATTGTGTCTGTTTATTTGAGACTTAATAGATTCTAGTTCTCATTGTTTAAGTTCTATGTTTTGGATTAAGTCTTGTTTAGATGTTTCAAGTAATCTGTTGTAGTGACTTGTCAAAAGTCTTGCGTGTCTTCTCATAATATTTTTTAATTTTTAATTAGTATAAATTATTGTGCAAGTATTATTTGCGAGGTCATCCTTTCTCATTGGTTATTTTTTTTGTATTTTTTTTGTTGTGTTGGTTGTTTATTTTTTGGTTGGTTTTTTTGTTTGTTATTTTGTTGGGTAAATTGATTTTGTAATCAGTTAGAATATTTGCTACTTTTTCGGGGGACAAATAAGGCTGAGAATTTGGGGTTAAATTATTAAAATAATTGTAAAAGATTTTATGTAAATATTTGTCGTAAGATTTTAGTATTGTTTGTAAATTTATTCTTAGTGGGGTTTGTGGTAAATCGTGTAAGTATTTTGTAATATTTTTATAGTTTTGTTTTTTGTTGTTTTTTGAGTGTAAATCGTATATGTTTTGCCTAATATATTCTAAATTTTTTAATAGGTTTGTTGCTGCGACTGGATTGGTCGGGGTAATTTTGAGTGGAATTTTTGGGGCGTTTTGAGTCATTTTTCTATATTATAAATTAAATTAAGTAATTGACAACGTATATTATACTCGCCTTTTTTTTAAAGTCAATAGCATTTTTGGGGCTTAAGGAGAGGAAATATATATATATATATAGTACATTTATTATTACGTACCTACATACAAGAAAAATAGGGGTACTTATATAATATATATATATATAGGGTTACGTAAATAAAAATGTACTACATATATATATACTTTTTGAAGAGTTAAGAAGAAAAAAGTAATATACTTTTTATACACTTTGATTTTTTTTCTATATACTTTTTATATATAGAGTGTGTATACATATACGCAAGTTTATATTTTGTATATACATACTCTCTTTATATACGATGTATAAATATTTTACGTATATATAAAAGTGTATATGTATTGTATATGTTTAATATAAAGTGGATTCACTTAAGATTTGTCAAGCTTATTTATCATCGGAAAAACGTAATATTTTTTAAATCCGCTCAAAATTTCTGAGTCTTTTTTATCTGTTTTTTTGCCCTGTTTTTCACCTTGTTTTTGCACCTGTTTTTTATCCGTTTTATTGTGTAAAAACATAGGCATTAACAGCTGGACTCCCTTTAATCACTTCGTAGAGTATCAAAGGGCTTTGAGTTGCTTAAAAGTCCCGAATATTCAAGGCTCATATTGTAAGCTAATAAACAATTGATTATATCAACTGTAATTTTGCCCCGTTGTTCTCTTATACTCGCAGTTTTGCAAGTGTTTTTCTATTGCTACTATATTTTTTTTATATATTACTATCGCTTCTTTTCTCTCACCTTTGCTTAATAGCTCTTTAATGCTATCTAGAACCTTATTAATTTTTGTCATAATATTTTTTTAATTGTAAAATAAGAACGGGACTAATAGTCCATTAAGTACGTAAACTGTGCATCTGTAAATATAAAATATTCTTTAAAATATTTTTCAATATCCGCTTCGCTTTCGCCCTCTTTCATTCACTCAAAAGCATTATAAAAATACTCGTCATTGTTAACTTGCAATTCAAGCTCTGCTTCACTATAGCCAGTTAAGTCTATCATAATATATATGATTAATAATTAAGATATATCAAAGCTATTAACTTTGATATACTGAGTATACAGATTAATTTTAGAATGTCAAACTTTTATTTTTATGGCTTAGTGTTGCGACAGACTGCCCTAAATTATTGTATACATTATTAGAACAAACCCCCCGCAATTATTTTTTTATATAAAAACTCCAACGCTAGAGATTATTTTTATTTGATTATTTATTTTTGATTTTGAGCGATGGAAAAAAGAAAAACTTTGCGCACAATGTAGGGCGGTCGCCAAAAATTTGTCGGGGAGTATTTATAATTCCCCCTCCTACCTCCGACCCAAATCCCATTCTAAAATTGACACACAGACATTAATCCTATATATGTGACCAGTACTAAAATTGACACACTCTTGTAAAACAATATAATCGCATCAAATGAAACATTAACCATGAAAAACATATGTTAATTAAAAATTATTCGCCTAAACAGAGCGGACAGCAACTGAATCATAGTTTTAATAATACATTAAAAAATAAAAATAAACCAGATGTAGATGGAGTTTATGAAGAAGCAACTATTGATAATCTGACTTATTTAACTAATAGTATTCCAGAAACTTTTCAAAATTTGGACTCACACCTACTTAACACCTTATTTGAAGAGCAAAAAGAAGCTGCTACGCAAGAAGCTAAGATTTTTTTAAAGTATAACCTACTAACTAAATCTACTTATGAGAAAACTTTAAAACAATATAATCAGTATTATTTTCATACTAATGGTTTAACTTATCCGAAACAGCTTATCAAGGAGTTTATTACATTAGAAAATCTCCAAGACGAAACCTTCATCCAACAACCAACTAAACAACAACCAACCCAACAACAAACCCCTCTCCCACAAACTAAACAACAACAAACCCCTCTCCAACAGTACGAAATATCTCGTCAAGCTATTCGTAATGTTACGGGGTATACCCATTCTCCTATTCCACAGTGGTCCTATAAACCTCCTTATAATACACCACAATATCAGAGACCTACAAATATTAAATGGCAATATGCTTTATTAGAAGACCAGTCTGATACTATTGTTGTAAATTGAAGTAGGCAGATGTGAAAATCTTTTACTATTGCTGAAAGAGCTATAGAAGAAAGTTTTCTTCCAGAGAATGATACATTGGTCGGAGCATTTCTTGTGAAGACTACGAATGTTATTCGTAATTATATTTTAAAATTAACTAAAAAATTTCCAGATTGAACTTTTATACATTATAAGTCGGAATGATATATATTGAATACTCAATCAAATACAGTAATACATTTTAGAACACTGGCAGACGGTGCTGAGAATGTTCTATGACTTACACTTTATAATATAATAGTAGATGAAGCTCAATTAATTGACGATACAGTATTTGACGATGCGCTACTTCCTACTCTTACTACTACAGGTTGAAGATTAATTATGATTGGTACTCCTTGAAAAAAACAAAAAGGTTATTATTTCAAGAAAATGATTGAAGCGAAAAAACAATTAGAAGACCCGACTACTAATAAATACGAAAAGATTTCATTATACGAAGTTACTATAGAAAAAAATCCGCTAGTTCATCCTAAAATACGTAAACGTATAATGGATAAAAGAGATGAGCCAGCAATTCAAAGGCAATATTTTTGTTCATGGTCAGCAAATACAGACCAATTATTTAAACCAAAAATAATAACACAATTACCAGATAATTGAAAATTTAGTAAATCTTGATATTTAGTTCTTTGAATTGACCCAGCTAGACTACAAGATAGAGCTGGTTATACGCTTAATTATGTATTTAATCATAAGATTACAACTATTTTAAGTTGAGAAGTTCCTAAAGCATTTAAATCAAAATGGGAATTACAAGCTCATTTTTATAAGAAATTAATTGAAAGATATAAACCATTAGTGTCAACTCCTACTATTCAATGATTAACTACTCCTAAACCACATTTTTATACAGTTATGGATATTGGTTGAGTTTGAGATGCTGTAAAAGAAATTTTCCAGAATAATTGAGTACATATTGATATTTGAATCAGATATACAACTGGTTTTAATCCAGATACTAAATTATTAGATTGGAAAATTCCAAAATCTCAACTTATAAATACAAAATTAGATTTTATTTCAGAAGAAGTTTATCAAGTTTTTCAACCGAGTAACAAAGACCTTTTAGAGGAATTAGAATATATATATGAAGATGAATTAAGGAATGGTCAAATTGCAATGTCGTCAACTTTCTTTGACGATATCACAAATTCCAATATGATTAGCTTATCTGTTATTAAAGAAAGGAAATTTGTAAGTAGAGCAATATCTGAAACAGAAGCAATCGGATTAAATCCTAATGATAATATGAAATGATGGGTTATGTGAATAGAAGAACCGAATCAAAGATATAGAACACAACAAAAAGCAAGAAGCAAAAAGGATAAACAAGTTTGGTAACAAACTTGCAAATTTTATTTATATAATTATTATATATATGTTAAATTATATTAAATCACTAACTAGTAAACTTATGTGAAAATCTAAAACACCAAAAGAAGAGGAAGTAATAACTCCAGCTCCAAAAGAAGAGGAAGTAATAAAAGAAGAGGAAAAATTAGTACAAATGTCAGATAAAGAAGTATTAGCAGTTATTGCTGAGAATATAATGGAAAGTAATAATGCTTTTAAAATACAAATCTCAAATAAATTAAAAGAATGTATACGTAAAATGTAATACGGATTAATTTGAAAAAAAATAAAAAAGTAGTATTATCAAAATATAGAAAATAATTTTGATACTACTTTTTTTTAAATCATAAAAAGCATAAATATGAAAACACAAGATGGGAAAGTATATAAATACGTAAATGAAAAAAAAGAAACTCTAGAAATAGTTCTTAAAAAAGAAATGGAGGATAAAAAACTTCAAGCAGAAAAAGATTATGATACATCTTTTACTTATATTCAAAGACAAGAGTATTATATATGGAGATGAGCCTTAAAAGCTTATCATTTATCTACTTTTGATAGAAAGCAAGCATTAGGGGCAAATTCTTGGAAACAGAATGTAACTATCGGTCTTATCCGTAGTTTTGTAGATGTTATGATTTCTAGTATTAATGAAAAACCACTTGTATTTATTTGAAAATGAATAAATAAAAAAGGTATAGATAATAAACCAAATATATTAAAAACACTAAATTATATTTCTGACGTATCTGAATTTCATACTCAATTAAAGAAAACCATGAGAAATGGTTTGATTATTTGAGAGATTTGTATGAGAGTTGGTTATGTAAAAACTAAAAAAGAAGAAACAACTACATCTATTATTAATTGAAATGCAATAAAAGAAACTACAGAGGTAGAACAAAAAAATTATCCTTATGCAAAAAACGTAAGTATTTTTAAGGTATTTCCAGACCCATATTCTTGACCATTAAGATACATTACTGAAAGAGATGTAATAAATTATGATAATTTTATAGAAACTTTTGGTCATATGATTAGGTCAAAATTTAATGAATCTCCGCTTAAAGAAGAGAAGTTTCTAGAATTATTACCATTAAATAATACTGAAGCAGTATTTGATGATTATTGAAATATTACAAATCAAATTCATGAAAAAGTAAATGACGAATATAAAGAAAGAGATAAATATCAAGAAAATAAAACAATTAATCAAACTATAAATACAAGTACACTTCAAGACGAAGATAAAAATGTTACTGAAGGTTTAATTGAATTTAAAATAACTTGGTATAAAACTAGATGTGTATTATTAGCAAATGGTTATCCAGTATATATAGGTCAAAATCTTTATTGATTTATTCCATATGTAGTAAAAGCAGCTAATGAAACAGAAGCTAGATTTTGAGAAGGTATTCCATATCTATTAAAATGATTAGAAGATGTTTGAAATTCATTTATAAATAATTATTTTGATTCAGCTAGAGCTATAGCTAATCCTACAATGGTTGTAAATAAGAATTTAATGATTGACGATAACGAATTAGAGGATTGAACACCTTGATGAGTTATTTATACGGAAAATAATGATAATTGAAACGCTGTATATCGTTTAGATAAGGGTAGTTTAAGTGATTTCAATATTTTACCATTAATTACTCAGATTGCACAACAAATAACTGGTATATCTGAATATAATCTATGAATTGCAGCAAGAGAGAGGACTGCGAGTTGAGCTTTAGCTGTAACTCAATCATCACAAAAAAGAATGTCTCCATATATATCAACATTTCTTGATTCTATATCAATAGTTGCTCAGATGTGGTTAATAATGGTAAAAAAATATTGGTCTACAGAACAATTTATTTATGTTTTAGATGAAGAATGAGAACAAATAGCTGATACTATTAAAAATGATGAATTAGAATGATGAATAAACTTATCTCTTAATGCTGAGGGAATGTTCGGTTCATTTGAAGAATTAGAATTACAAAAATTAGTTACAATGTATCAAACTTTAGCTCCAAGTTGATTTATACAATCTCCAGAATTAGCTAAAGAAATAATTAAAAAATCATGATTTGATGCTAGTAAATTTATCACAGAACCATGACAATGAGTAGTTCCAGAAAATATGCAAGATAATCCAGAGGATTGAGCAGCTCCAGCGCTTCCTCAATGATGATGAGCTACAGATATTTCTAATATATTAAAAAATATAACAAATCCTCAAACTGACTTATGAAATAACTGACAATGAAGTCCGTTTAATCCTAACAGATAAAAAATAGCCCTTTCAATATATATGTATAGTGTATATTGGAGTATATGCTTGGGCTTTATAATAAAGTGTTGTCATTTTTGTTTAGTTATGAATAAAAAAAAAGAGTATAGGACTCTTTTTTTTTGCTTTTAAATTAAAATATATTAAAATATGACTATTATTTATTAATAAGATATTATGAACGAAGAGTTATATGATAAATTTTTAAAAATGTGAGAAAAACTTTGACTTTCTACATGAACAATAGACTCAATTAAGGAGGATTTTAGTATGAAAGAAGAAGAAGGTACTGAAGTTACTGAAGTTACTATAGAAAAAAAAGAATTAGATGAAGAAGATGTTGATGAAATGTCTGAACAAGAGTTAAAAGCTTTTGCTAAAATGAAATTAGCTAAACCAGAACCAAAAAAGAAATCTTTACAAGAAATGGCTGAAGATAGAACTAGAGGTAATGAATTTTAATTAAATTAATAAATATATATGGAGATTTTATGAACAACGACAATAATATTTTGAATACTAATCGTAGTATGAATAATTATTGCTATTTTTATCTTGCTTACTAAAAAAGAAAATTTAGAATTTAAATTAAGAAATACAGAATCTAAATTAGCATTAAAAGAATTAGCTTTAGAGAAAGCTACTACTCAATTTCTTAAAAATGCTGAGAAACCTTTTATTATTTGAAAGATTTCTAAGTATACAGAAAAAGATATAGATTTTTTCTGAAAAAATTTAGAATTAGTATCTACAGTAATGAAATATTTAGAATATGAAATTGCTACTAATACAGATAAAATGAGAGATATGAATGACTGAAGGTCTCCAGCAGAAAAAGCTGGGTATTTAAACGCATTACATGCTACTTATTTGTTTTTTTATAAAATATTAAATAAAACTATAAAAGACGATAAGTATGAATGAAAAGAACTTGTTTAATATTTGACTTTTATATAGTTAAGAATATATTGAAATTAATTATTGAAGATATTTTTGAAGATTTTATAATATAACATACTTACAATGGATAAAACTGAAGATTTATGAACACCAGTAGAAACTACAACTACTACTCAGACGGAGACTACTCCAGAATGAGGTTCTGACCTAGACTCTCTTATTAATGATATAGCTAACAGTAATAAAACGACTCCAGAGCCAGAACAAACAACAGAACCGACTAACTTTGTTCAAGACGTTAAAGATAATATTTCTTCAAAAAAAGAGGAAACTACTCCAGAAGAAAAAGTTGTTCCAAAAGAAGAACCTACTCCAAAAGAGGAAACTACTCCAGAAGATAAAAACGATGACGCTATTACTGAAAAGGACGTAAAAGAATTAGACGAAGCTTTTGTGCTTATTGAAACTGAAAATACAAATTTGAAAAGTGAAATGGATGAATTGCAATCTCTGTCTACGTGATATGAGGATGCCTTAACTAAGTTATGAAATCATCCAGTTCTATGACCATTAAATGAGAAACTTTTAAAATGAGAGGAAATAAATATTCCAAAAGTTTTAGAAAAATCCCATAATGAAGAATTAGATGCTTTACCAAGTTTAGATAAAACTACTTCATCAGCTAAAAAGCCAGTTTGAAAAGTCTCTTTACAAGATAGACTTGAAAAGAAGGTCACACAAATGCACTAATTTAATTTTTTAAAAATAACATTATGTTTTTATTAAAACAATTGAAATCTATGGTGATGAACTTTTCAATGAGTTCTCTATTAGATGCTAATCAATATCCTACAACTCCAGAAGCTACAGTTGTACCAGCTAGAGCTAATACAACTCAAGCTTTATCTATCGCTTCTTTTGAGGAATATGATAATAGTGAACTAGAAGTAATTTCTATAGCAAAAGGTAGAACTCCATTTATGCATACACTAACTAGTTTAGGTAGATGATTAAATGGTTGAAACTATAAAACAATGTGAGTAAATGAAAAAATTACTACAAATTTTCCAGAACATAAATGGAAAGAAAGAGATGAATTTAATGATTTCTTTGATGTAAACGCTGATGCGTTAGTTGGTGATACTACAATTGTATTAACTTCTACTGCTGGTTTATATGGATGATTATTAATCAGAAATGTTACTACTAATGAACAAATGAGAATTGTTTCAGTTACTAATGCTACTGATATAGTAGTAGAAAGAGCTGTTGGTACTGTAGCTGCTGTTGCGGTTACTGCTGCTACTGATAATCTTATCGTTCTAAGTTCTGCTTCAGAAAAAGGTCAAGCTTCGCTTAACTCTTTCTATGTTGCAAATCAAGAAAGAAGTAACTATTTCCAAAAATTTCTTACTACTTCTAGTGAAGAAGATTTTGATATCCTAGCAAATAAAATCAATGGTTGAGAAGAAGTTATTACTGAAAAATCAGTACAACATGCTCTTGAAATTGAAAAAGCTATGATGTTTGGACAAAAAGCGTCATCTACTGACCCAGTTACTGGTAAAGTATATTACACTATGGAATGAATGATTGAAAATGCTAAAAGAGGTTGGACAAATGATATCTCTGGTGCATTATCAAGAACAACTTTAGAAGAAGCTCTTCAAGCTCCTTTAAAATATACTAAAGATGGTTCATTTAAGAAAATAGTTATATGTGGTTCTAAAGTTAGAAGCGCAATCGGTACTTTATTTGAAGATAGACTTCAAACTACTCAAATCAAAGATATTGATTTAACTTTTGATTCAATCAAAATTAACCAATGAACATTTGTATTTGTTGACCATCCAATGCTTGATGCAGCGTCTGGTTATGAAGATATAATGTTTATAGTTGACCCTTCTTTCTTAAAGGTTATATATCCAAAAGGTGTTAACCCAATAGATAATGTTGGTTTCAATGGTAAAACTAGATTGATAGTTAACCAAGCTACTAAAACATTTGCATTCTGTGAATTTTCATTAGTCACATATATGACTATGGAGAACACAAACTCAAATGCTTTTGCAGCCATTAAGGTGACTGCGTAGTATTGTTAAGCCAAAACTCAAATAAAAAAGACTCATTAATTTGAGTCTTTTTTTGGTAAATATTTCCATTGTAATTTTCAAGCTGATTTAAGTTTCCCTTTACAGCATTTAATAATACTAGAATTATCTATTCCAGTAGAAAGACCTGCTTCTTTAGAAGAACCCCATACATTAATAATTTTTCAATCTAATCAAAAACAAGCAACTCTTACTTCTTTTCTTTTATGTCTTCATTTATTAATACAGTCTAAATTATTATCTAAATGAGTTCATAAACGCAGATTACTTAAAGAATTATCTAATCTTCAATTAATTAAAGTTTCATCATTATGTAAAACACACATAGATTTATCTTCTGGATTTAATCAAAGAAAAGCTTCTCACATTATCCTATGGATAGATTTATTATTATGTTTCCTAGAAAATTTTATAACAGTATAAATTCAATCTGGTCAAGAGCCAGAACCAACCATTATTTCTCATTCTTTTTTTCTAGCAAAACTAACAACCTCTGCTTTTTCATTTATCCATTTGTTTTCATAAATTTGTATACATCATTTAAGCTCTAGCATATCAAAAGAAAGTTAAATAAGATAAAAAATATCAATCTGGGTGGTCTAAGTGAATTAATTCTTCATTATCTAATTCTTTTAATCAATTTCTAATAAAAGACTTATTATCATACATTTCGTGCATTTTTTTTGGAGAGTATTTTTTTAATACCTCTACCAATTTATCTATAATAGCAGGTTTTATTCAGTAATCATCATTTATATGCTGTTCATATGCTATTACTGAAAAAATTTGACAAGCTATAGGAGAAAGTAATTCTTCTCAGTTATTTTTTGTAATTCATAATGGAATTAATCATTCTTCATTTCATAAAAAATAATTTTTATTTATTTTTAATAATTCTTGCAAAAATTTTTCTATAGCTTCATCTTTCTTTTTATCAAAAACCATTTGTCTATCACATTCTTCTTTGAAATCTAAAAAATTCTTTTTAGTATCTTTATTATGTATATTACAATCCTCATCATTGTCTATCTCTCAATTCCAAATTAAATTAGTAAATCAAGAAATAGTATCTTCATAATATTCATCCTTATCTAATCATTCTTTCTCTGCAAATTTGTAGCATATATTTTTGTCTACACGATTTAAAGCTTCTTTTTTAGCTTGGGCTTCTGTCATTTTTAAAAAATTTAACAAATAAAAAAGCACTCATCGTCCAGAATGAGTGCTTTACAGAGCCGAAACCCCGTTAGTTATAAAACTAATTCTGGACATATTAGTTTTTAACTAAAGACACTATAATAAAAAATAATAATAAGTCAAAAAATAAACTGGTCAAATTTGACCAGTTTACAATAGATAAATATCACCTCCTAGTTACTACATAAATAAAAATATCTACAAGAACTACTGGTATTACTTAACCTCCTTCAATATAAATATATTAGTAAATATTCAACAGTCAAATAAACCTTGACAGTTCGTTTTAAATTTATATATTAAATATACACATGAAATTTATTTACTAATGAACTGAATATGTCAAAAAAAGACTTCCCAGATATAACATATTATTTATATGATTATAGTAATGCGTTAACTAAGAAACCTAAAAAAATTTATTCTCCATATAATTTCAAAACTCTTGGTAGAGTTCCTTCTGAAGATTTTTATAGAAATCCAGATTCTGTTGAATTCATTAAATGAGTCTATGTTCTTAAACAAGATAATGTATGACCAAAAGTTTATGAAGAACAAAAAGAATGGTTATGATTTTATAATATGATTGGTGGGCAATTAACTAAGTGAAAATGAGAAGCTGAGTATATTAATTGAAGAAGATATAAAAACGATTGAACTCATATAGTTAAAACTGAAAAAGTTCCTACTGCTAATGAGCCAGTTATTAAAACTGTAACTGAGAAAATTAGTATTCAACAAATTCCTAGAGTTATTGCTGAAGGTATGAATTTACCTCAACTAGAAAAACTAGCTACGAGTTGGAATATTGAATTACCAAAAGATATAAGAGAAATCGGTTCTGCTCAAGATGCTATAAAGAGAATTATAGAAATAATGACAGAAGCTGGTCATATTGAAGACTAATTATTGCAAAAAACATAAAAGTTGTTATATTATTTATAAAGATAATATAGCAGCTTTTTTTATTTGATAAAAATAATATTATGATTTCTACAGCGAAAGTAATGCAAAATTTACAAAAAGAACTAGGTTCTTTTTATTCAACAGAAGCTCATACTTCGGCAGATATGTTAAGATATATAAATTCAGCAGCCAGAGCAATTTGTATTTCTAGAAACTTTTGATTCAATAAATACACAGAAACTGTCGTTGTAACAGATTTAACTACTGAATATAGTGTTCCATATCAAATTGCTACTTTCTTCATCTTAGACGCAGCGTGAGATGAGGTAGAGGTATTAAATTTTGAAGATTACTATAGGAGAACAGATAAATCTGAAGTAATAATGATTGAAGAAGATAAATTAGTTTCAGAAAAAACTTGAACATTTCAAATTTTTTATAGATGATTTCCTACTACACTTACTGATATAACAGAAGATGTTGCATTACCAGAACATTTTTTTGATGCATTAGTATTAAAAGCTACCTATTTTTGATTTATGGATATCCGTTCATATGAAAAAGCTAATGAAAAGAAGGCAATTTTTGATTGAATGATTAAAGATATGGCTAAAAGAAGCAGCGACCCTAAACCATTAGTTACAAAAAGATTAAATAAAAGTAAAAATTCAGAATGGTAAGATAGTTTAGTATATAACTTTAAATATTATGAGTGCTAGCCAATGAGTAGAAACATTACCGTTTAAAATAGACTCAAAATTTTCATTTAATTTTGATGAATTACAAAATATTCAGCTTACCAATAGGAAATCTGATATTTGATTTTCAGAAGAAGAAAAAATGATGTTAAAAATGCGTCCATGAACGATATGAATTTGAAATGAGCATAATACTGCGGGTTGAGTTTCTAACCAGTATTTTTTTACTGATTTCTATAGAACTAGATGGCATATGAAATGATATAATAATTGAGTTTGGAGATTAGAAAATAATACTTGGGTAAATTTAGCTCTATGATTTACTGGAAATGAATTTGAATTTAATTCAATTCAACTTCCATTAATGTCAGATTGAACTATTCCAGCTGAATATACTGCCCCAACAGATTCTCCTTGAGCAGAACAAATTAATAAAGATGCTTGAGATGCTACAATAAATCCAATATGACAATATTTAATCATTACTGATGACCCAAATAATAATCAATCTTATAGATGAGCTTTTGCAGCGATATTAGAAGATGATTGAACTACTTATACACTAAATGGTTCTTGAATAACTTCAGCTATAATAGCATGAGCTAAGTATCAAATTTATGATACTAAATGAGAATATCTACAAATTATAAATTGAGTAGAATATGAAAAATTTATATTTATTAAATCAGATGAAACAGTAATAACAAATACATTTTATACTTGAATGGTTACGCAAAACTTAAGAAATGTAAAAGCTATTTGAGATACAGATTTTGTAGAAAAACAACTTTCATATTCAGCTTCTTATCGGATATTTAATAAATGAACATTATACCCTTCAGATTGAGCTTTAAATAATCCATTCTTTTATACATTTACTTGAGCATTAACTATTCCTTGAAATAATTGATGAGATATTAATGATATTTTCATTTTTAAATGAAGAATGATAGTTGGTTGAAATAATTTTATAGCTTATTTCCAATGATGAAGTGATTTAATTGAGGTAGATATAATTACAAATTCTTATTGAATCGTAAAAAGGTCTTTAGTAGATTTATGAGTAGATGCATATTATTTAACTACAAATAAACAAATTTATTCATTATCTGAAACTATAACATGAGCTATTATTTCAGAAAATGTTTGAAAAATAGTTAATAATTATCTACAAGACTTTGATTATTGAGTTTGTGCTTGATATGATTGAAGAAGATTATATTTTTACGGTCAACTTGACCAAAATACTGAATGAAAAATTGTAGTATTAGATGTAGAATATAAATTCTGGTCAACTCATACATGATTAAAGCCTTCAACTATAGTATTAGAATGATGAAGTGTTTATTTATCTGATAATGATACTTCAATTATAAGAATTTATAGCGAATGAAGTATGACAGACATAGATGTAGATATAGAACAAAAAGTATCACTCAAAGATATAGATTTATGAGACCCATTTTCAGTAAAATCTTTAACTGATATTTATGTTTGGTTAGATAATTATACTCAAACTCTAGATATAGATACTTATATGTCTGTACCTTGAGCCAATACTGAAAAAATCACTAAAACAATAAATTTAACAGAAGTAGACACAACTATAGCAAATCCAGCATTATGAACTTGAGTAGTTTGAACTTGAATTATTTGATGATTTCAAAATACACCAGATGCTACTTATCCGTTTATGAAACATATAGATTACGATGCAGATAAAGCTAATATTTGGAAAGTAATAATTACTTGAGTAGACGGAAGCTGATTTTATTTGAATCACCTAGATATTGAAATATGATTTGATTTGGAAAAAGAAAAAAATATATTCCCTCCACGTCATACAATTTAATTTAATAAATAATGAATAATATATGAAAATTATAGATTGAAAAGTATATAAAGAAATAGAGTTAGATAGTTTATCTAAAGAAGAATTAATAAAAATTATTGAAGACCTACAAAAAGAATTAGACAAACCAGAAAAACCTAGTTCTTTCCCATATTATCCACCATGACGTAAGGGTATAAACCCTATGAGTATACCAGATGATTATTGGAAATTAGACCCTTATCCTATTACTTGTTTAAAATAATAAAAATGATTACATTAAAAGAATTTATTGATAAATACCTATGAGAAACCATAGATTATGATAATGTTTATGGTCATCAATGTGTAGATTTAATTAAAGCTTATACACATGAAGTATTATGAATTAGATTATGAACTTTTTGAGGTTCAGCTAAATCTGGTTGGGAAAATAGTAGCAATACTTTCCCAAAAGAACAATGGGAGAAAGTGGTTAATGACTTTAATCAACTAAATCAAATTCCAAAAGAATGAGATATAGTTTTCTGGAGTACTGGGCAATACTGACATGTAGCTATTTGATTAGATTGAACTGCTTGAAGTATTATAAATGTTTTAGAACAAAATGTTTGAAATTGAGATTGAATCTGAGATGATGATGCTATTGAGGATAACAATAGAACATATCATGATATATTATGATGGTATCATCTAAAAGATAGTACAACAGAAATAGATATAGTTGAAGAAAATCAGAAATTAATTAAAGAAAATCAGAAATTAAAAGAAGAAAATGCAATTCTATCTATGAAAGTTTGAACAGCAATAAAAATACTTGAAAAATAAGCATAAAAGATTATATTATTATTAATATAATCTTTTATTTTTTAATTAAATAAAACAAATGCCTAGCAATAGTAAAGAATATCGTTTAGCCAACTATAAAAAATACTGGGGAACTTCAAAAGCCTTAAAAGATAGAGCTAAAAGAAATGCAGCAAGAAAAATTATGGAGAAAAAATGATTAGTCTCAAAATGAGATTGAAAAGAAGTTGACCATAAAAAATGAGTTGCATGATGAAATGGTGGTTGAAATTTAAGAGTTTTATCAAGAACTGCTAATAGAATTTTATGACAAAAAAAGGCTACACGTAGCCAATTAAGGAATAACAAAAAAAAATAATTTATAAATAATTTAAAATTATGACAAATTTAACTCAAAAAATATTAGTAGAATGATTTTATTCTACAGAATTAACTGAAGAAATTTCTACGCTTTGAGATATTGATTTTACAGTAACTGTAGCACCAATTAATACAAAGGGTTTTATTACTATCAATCCAAATAGCGCATTAAATAAAGAAAGAGTTTATTATAATAATGTAGTTTGAAATAGAATTTATGTTAAATGAATAAATAGAACAGAGCCTAAAACTCATTCAATATGAGATACTGCACAAATGAATGATTGAGAAAATATTTTCAATTATTTATCTGAAAATTTATCTACTACTTTTTATATAGAAAAAACTGGTTCATTAGCAGTAGAAGTATGGGGATGACCTATTTTAAAGGACAATGAAGAAGTTTCTGTTTTAGATACAACTCTAACATTAACAGATAATACAATAAATTATATTTGTTATAATCATGATACTAATACTATTTCTAAACAATTATCTGAAACATATGTAGTAGTAGCTCAAGTTACTACAGCAAGCTGAGTTATTACAGCAGTAACATATAGAAATCATAAAATAGCATTATTAACACCAACTACAATAACTATTTGAACAACTACTACTTGAGAAGCTTGAACAGATGTTATAGTAACAAATAGCTGAACAACTTCTGATATAGTATTAGATTTTACTATACCAAGATGAGATAATTGAAGTATATCTGAAGCTACTCCAGAAGCAGAACAAACAATAGTAGATAATTCTGTTCCAGAAGTATGAACAGTAATAACTACTGATGACTCAACATATATTAAATTAACTTATACTAATTGAGTTTATACTCAATATAATTTAGCTTCAGTAGTGACTTGAGATACTAATTGAATATTCTCTACTACAATCAAATCACCAGCTTGAACATTTTGAGTTTCATGAATTACATATTCTGATTGAACATTTGTAGATAAAATAACTTGAACAACAAGTTTTACGTGAACAGTAATGTATAAAGACCAAGACAATATAGTAAGTTGAAAAAATACTTTTAATTGAGATGTGGTATTTGCATGACAAGCTACTTTTAGATATTATGTTAATTGAACTTGAGTTGTAGAATTTGATGCAGACCATTGAAGTAAGCAATGATTTAATTTTGATTCTTGAGCAGCTACTATGGATTTTGTAAATTTATTAGATTGATTAACTATAACTTTTTCAGTTACAGTAAATATTTCTACAGTAAACTTAGATATATGAACGGTTTCAAGAAAATGAGATGCTAACCCATATACATCAAATACACTTACATGAGAAACATATCCATTTGATTTAGCGGTATGAACTCATATATTTGTAGCAGAAGTATTTTCAGCTTGATTTCATATAGCTTATGCATGAACAAGTACTGCTATTTAATTCCTAATTAAAATATTATGGGTTTTCCAAATTTAATGATGTCATCATGATGAAGTATTGAAACTCCGCCCTTTGACCCATCACTTGATTTATCTTTATCTTATTCTAGAAATACTCCATTCACTTGAGCAGATGTACAAGATATTGATTTAACGCCAGACTGAAATAGGATGTTAATAATGTATTGAGAAAATAGTGTAGACCAGAGATTAGAACAATATGATTTATGAAGTCCATTTAATACAACTAGTATGGTAACTAGCCATACATTTGTAATGCCAAGCTGAGTAATATCTTCAAACAGAAATTCAAAAGCTGCAAGATATTGAAATAATTGAAATAAATTATTCTATCAAGTTAATACTACAATGTATTCACATGATTTAACTGTCGCATATGATATATCAGTAAGAACTAACCAACAATCTATTGTAATTGCTAGACTATCAGCATTTGAATTTAATTCAGATTGAACTAAATTTATATGAACTTGAGTTAATAATTGAGCTATATATTTATATACTCTATCAACTGCATGGGATATAATGACAGCCACATTAACATATACTAATTCAACATTTACTATTACTACTTCAATAGAAGCTATAACAATATCTCAAGATTGATTATATATGTATGCATCACATTATAATTGAAGTACTTGAACTACAAGTGAAAGAATTACAAGATTTGATTTATGAGTTTCATGGGATATTACTACAGTAACAAATACATGATTATCATTTAATCCTTGACTTGTGTATCCTCCAATATTTAGATATATTGAATCACAAGATAAATGATTTTTCTGAAATTGATATAATCAATTAAGAGAATATGATGTAATATCATAAAAAAGATAGACTTAGCTCTATCTTTTTTTCTTGCAAAACATAGTAAATATGATATATTTATTATGTTTTTATTTATTTAAAAAAAACTATTATGAAAATTTCAATTACAACAGCTACACAATCATTACCAGAAATAATGTGAGATGATTTTGCTACATTAGTTAGACAAAAAACTAATACTAAGTTCATTATAAATGTACAAAATTTAACAGAATATAATGTTTATGCAGAGAACATAAATCCAGCTACAATTACAGATTGATATAAAATATCTGCTTGAAATGAGGTAGCTATTGCTACAACAAATTTAAATACTCTAAATTTCATATCTGAATGAGGAAATGCTACAGATGTTAGAATAATGTGAACTTAAAAACCTTATACTTTAATTAGAATATTATGTTACAAACACCAATAGATTGAGGAGACTCAGTTTTTAATAATACAGAAGAAGTTGCTGATTTCGGTTCGCTACCAGCTACATGAGTAGACGAAAGAATCTATACAACTCTTGATGATAATAAATTATGGAGATGGGATTGAGTTGCTTATGTTGAAGTAAGTCCAGATACTACAAATACTTCTGATTTTCAAATTACTGCTGAAAAATGAGCTGTTAATTGATACGCTCCATTAGATTGAAGTTGACATATCCCTTCTGCTAATTTACCAAGTTATGTTGATGATGTTATTGAGGTAGCAGATTTTGCTAGTCTTCCAGTTACTTGAGAAACTTGAAAAATATATGTTACAATAGACGACAATAAAACATTTAGGTGGTCATGAGCTACATATATAGAAATATCTACTCTTGATTGAGCTACAATAAAAATTCTATACGAATGAGAATTAGATACTAATGCATATACAGATGCAGAGAAAGCTGAATTAATTCTCCTTAGAGAAATCATGACAGACACTAATGAACCGACAGGTTTTATTAGAGAGTTTCCAGCTACAATGTGAGTATTAGAATTATCACCAGATGGAACTACTGTTTATAGAATAGACCAAAACGGGAACTTTACTACTAATGTTTCTGGTAATTTTGCTGACTGAACTACATTTCAAACTCCAGCAACTCTACAAACTACTTGTATATATCCAGCTGCAGCAAGTGGTTGATTTGATATATATATAGAATGAATTAAATATAATGTAGACGAATTACAACAAGCCGCATATACTCCAGCAAGTTGATTACAATTTTGTTATTTTGAAGTGGCTTTATGAGTACCAGTATTAACAACATCTCAAATATTAAATTCAGATTATTTTCAAGATAAGCCAATATGTTCAATAGTTTATTGAAATATAACTACTTGAGATAAGGTAGTATTTGCTGACGAAAGACATTGAATTGAAATGAGTTGAGCAACACATAGATATCTTCATTTTACTGAAGGTACTAAATATGTAAACTGAATGTGAATTGAGTGATTAGCTGATTGAACTTGAACTTATACACAAGTAGCAAGTTGAGTTGCTTATGACGAAGATATAGATATGTCTCCAGCAGCGCAATCTACTGCACCATTCTGGTATAGAATATGAACTGTATGGACTGATTCAGCTGACGCTAATTTAATAGCATATATGTGAACAACTTATGCTTATTATAATGAAGATACTGGATGATGAGTATTTGCTTTAACAGAAATTTGAAACAATAATTATACAATAATGCACTTTGTTTTAACAAATGATGCAGAATTTCCTATTGTTAAAATATTAAGTCAATCAGTATTTAATAGTGTAGCTGATGCTCAAGCAGCAATAGTAGATGATGCTAATAATTTAGTATTAACTTGATTACCTACACCAGAATTTCTATTTATAGGGTCAGTAATTATAGATGACGCTTGAAATTTAAAATTATTATCAGATTGAAATGAGTATTTAGACTTAACAGAAAAAAGAATAACTGGTTCTACAAGTTCTAGTTGAAGTACATGATTACACGCAGATTTAACTGATACTGCTACAAATTGACATCCAGCTACTATAATTGATTTAGTTGCTCCGCATTGGGAATTAACTGCTACAAATACAGAAGACGCAATAAATGAATTATCTGGTTGAAAACAAAAGTTAAGTAGAAATATAACTATTGCTACTACTAATTACTCTCCAACAGTAGGATTAGATAATGGTTGAGTTATAGGATTAGAATGATGAGCGAATTTAGAATTTCAAATATTCCCAAATGCGATGTCTCCATTCCCAAAATGAAGTAAGTTTACTATATTTCAAAAAGACGCATTTACTTGAACTATAACATTCTCAATATGAGTTACTATTAATTGAATAGCGTGAGCTTGAACATTAACATTAGAACAAAATGAAGCTTATATTTTATATCAAGTCGCTATTGATGAATGGATTGCAATAAAAGTTGCTGAATGAGGTTGAGGTTGAACTTGAGTATCAATTTATAGTTGAAATATAGCTTGAGAGCAAATAGTTGGTCTTGTATCTGAAATATCTGCTGATGCTAGTTTTACTGCTACTCAGTTTAAAGTTAGTACAAATACATTACCAAGTTGAACTGATTTTATTGCTAAGTTATATAAAAATTGAGTAGAAGATGCTAGTTGTACAATAACAACTGCTCAAAGTGCTACTAATTGAAGATATATTACAGATGACACAACTTTTGTAAGTGGTAGTTATTCTGAAAATGATACTATAACTGTTGAAATTACTCAAGTTTGAAGCACAAGTCCTTGAACTAATTTTATGTGGAGTATTTCTTAACTTTAAATAATAATGAGTAATGAATTAATATATACGAAAATCCCACAATCGGGATTAATTTTAGACTTACCATTAGATTGAGATGCTAAAGCTAGAGTTTGAAGTGATTGAACAGCTACAAATGTTAGTTGGGTTGATAGTGAAAAATGATATACTAAAGAAGTATGAGATTTTAATGGAACAACATCTTATGTAACTTTCCCTGATACTTGATTACCTAGTTGAAGTACAAACAGAACTATAAATATGGTATTTAATCCGACGAGTTTATCTGCAACTGATGAATATTTATTTGATTATTGAACAGATGTTGCTTATGGAAGATTTTGAATAACAGTCAGTACAACATATATATGAGCTGTATTTAATTCTATGTTTATAAGATATACTGCTGGATTATCTGTTTGAGTTAATTATATAATTACAGTTGAATTAGAATGAACTACTGCTAATGATATAAATATATATGTAAATAATGTTTTACTTACTACTCTGAATAGTAGTGTTAATCCTACAAATACTATTAATACTGTATTAAGTGCTTGAAGAATATGACAATATGTATGATGAAGTTTATTTACAGATTGAAACATTTGATTAGTTAAAGTATATAATAAGGTCTTAACAGCTTCTGAAAAACAAACTCTATATATTGAAACACAAAGAAGACTTTGAGCTTGACCTAGTTATCCACAACTTCTAAACTGATTAGAAAAATATCACGATTTTAAATGAGATGCTTATGATTTAGTTAGTTGAACTTTACCTACATTAAGTTGAGCTAGTTTAACTACCGACCATTTATGAAGAAGTAATAATGCTTATACTTTTCCTTGATGACCAACTAGTTATATGAATTATTGAACTGCTGATAATTGAACAGGTTGAGATTGTACGATAGCTTTTTGGATTAATCCTGATACATTTAATTCTTTTAATGTAATATATTATGATTGGAGTGGTTCATTTAGGAATATAATAATAAGCCCCTCTGTAACTTGATTGTTAGTTACGAGAACTTGAAATTGAGCTTGATTAGAAGATGCTTTTACAGTTGATTATCAATTAACTGCATCTACTTGGGAACATATTATTTATAGCAGAGTATGAACTACTAAAACTATATATGCAAATTGAATACAACAAGCTACAAATACTTGATGATATACTTGATGAGTTACTTCTCAAAATAAAGTTTTTATGTCAGCTACTAGTTTAGATTTTGGAATGCAATGAAAACTATCATCTCCTATGATTTTAAGTAAATGAGTTACTACTTCCGAAGCTCTAACTTTATACCAACTAACTCAAAAAGACTACATCTATCCATTCTCTAAATCTTCTACACTTAATCTACAAGACTGATTAGTTATGAGTTTAGATTGAGATTGAAATGATGTAAGTGGGAATGGGAATAATTGAACACCTACCGATATAACTCAAATTAGAAAAAATCAAACTAGTTGATGAGAATTTAATTGAAGTACAAGTAAAATTGTAACAACTTATGATTTAACTTGACCTTATTCAATATCATTTAAAGTTAAGTTTAATAATTTTTCTACTCAAAGATATTGTTATGATAATGATACAAGTGCAACTAATAGATATTATTGTTATTATTTACAATCATTAGATTATTTAGCAGTATGAAGCTGATGAACTTGATGATTAAATCTAACAAATGCTTCTACTGTTTTATGAACAACTGATATTAATCATATAACAATAACTGCTTCAAGTTGAAGTAATAAAATGTATATAAATTGAGTTGAAGTTATAAGTAATACAACAGCTTGGACTGAAGCTAATGTATGAGAAAATCTAACATTTTGAAAAAGGATTACTGCAATTGAGTTTTTAGATTGACAATTATTTGACCAAAAAGTTCGGAACAGAGTTTTAAGTGCAGAAGAAGTTAAACAAGATTATTACCTTAATTATATAAAATAATATTATGGAAAAAGTATACTTTACATATAGACATAGAAAAGATAGAAAAGGAAATATTTACACTCCTAGTTATGAATGGGGAGATAGCTATCCTGAATGGGAATGAAAGGCTAGAATAGTTGATTCACAAATTAATACTAATAATTGAAAACATTTAGGTTGGATAGAAGTTGATACTACTGCTTTACCATTATTAGATGTAGAAAATGAATTAATTAATTATTGAAAATACGGTTGATTAATGTATATCACTAATGATGAAGCTGTTTTATATATGCAATTTTTAACTGATTATACTGAAACAATTCCTAGAACTTTTGAATTAAACCCTGAATGAATTACTGAAGACTGAGATATAATTAATGCTACTTACTTAACTATAACTTAATTATTTTAAGTTGAATAAATAAACTAATATCATATACTAATATTAGTTTATTTTTTTTAAAACAAAAATGGTAAGTGAGATAAAATTATTTAAAGATTTATTCATTATGTGAATAAGTTCATGATTATTAGTATTAATTACTGTATACTCATGAGAAGAAGAAATTAGCCATACACAATTACTATTAATGTTTTTATGAAGTATAATAGCTGGATATTTATTTTTATGACCAATAGAATATTTCTTCCCGTCATTATATAATTCTGACGAAATGCATGACTTTATGGTAGCAGTAACTACATTAGCTTCATTTCAACTATTAGTAATAG
>Ga0233413_10000064_pt1 | contig 54744 bp, 83 predicted proteins | sample Na_anoxic_6_MG_FD_189019 | JGI IMG/M metagenome (GOLD analysis project Ga0233413, IMG submission 189019) | Seawater microbial communities from Saanich Inlet, British Columbia, Canada - Na_anoxic_6_MG | ecosystem: Environmental > Aquatic > Marine > Inlet | place: Canada: British Columbia...
ATAAAATCAGAGGAAAGATGCTGGACCACTTCTTGAACAGCTCTTCCAGCAGCCCGAATTGGCACCACCCTGCACCTAGCTACGACAACGCTGACGACCTGAAAAACCTGCCTGTCACGGAGCAAGCAACCGATGTGGCTACTGCCACTGTACTGGCTAGCGACATGAGGTATCGCGCATACAAAAGGCATCGAGTGCAATCAGTTCCTATTGGCGTTGTACCGATTTGCCACGTCAGACCCGATGATAACAACGAGCTGACAGCACCAACACCTCTAGATGATGTCATCATGAAATACATCGATGAGCTAGAAACAGCTTCACCCACAGCCGCTGTCGGCGAGCCACAAGGTGTCGTCGAAGCTGAAAACCAGTATGGATTTAGGTAGAGGACTCAATGCCAAGCCCCGCTTTTAGTATCAACGGAAAACCTATCGGAGTTAAGGCACCCGTCGCCGCAGGCGGTGCAGTGTCAGCCTCTCTGGACAGCACAGTTGGCGTAAGAACTGCCTCCTGGGAACTCATAAGGACTGACGACACCTCAACACCTGCAGGATACACTCTTCTTGTATCTGGACCGGTTAACGAGAACTGCTCGACGACGGCGCTAGGCGTAGGCACAAGCGCAGCGCTCCAGGTGACGATCAACTCCGGTCTTGATGAACAGACAAGCCTTCCAAGCGAAGAGACAAAGTACGTTGTTAAGTTCTATGTCCCGACAACTGGCGGACTTGAGGTACTCAATGCCGGAGAGCTGGAAGATGACAACAGAGAATCATCTGCCGTCTTTGGAGCGGTTGAGCCACTGAATGCAAGCATCCGACTGTCATCTGCGGGCTCAAGCTCTCCAACCTATATCAACCTAGTCTCATCAATATTTGACACGCAACTGACGACCTTCACAACGGTCTCATCTGTCCCTATCGATGGAAGCAACTTTGTGAATGGGTCAAGTGTTCAGTTTGAATGTGTGCTGGAGACAGATAATGTGGCAGACGCTGCAGAGGTTCGTCTTTACAACAGGACCGCTGGCCTGCCCGTTGTTGCTATCAACATCGCTTTGACGTCTCCAACCATCCTAACTGCTCCACTTACGATTGGAACAGACATCCCCAACTCTCCTAACATCTACGAGGTCCAAGTTCGTCTAGTTACGACTGGGGCTCCCAACACAGCCAAGCTTGGCTCAGCACTAATCAGGAACCCATAAAAGATGTCTACCTACGATTATCAGCTTCTTCGAGTTAAGACGGGATTTGCAGACGACCCGGACTACTCTGCAACCCAAAGCGCTCCTCCAGAACTGGTCGTAATTGCCCCTCAAAAAGAGAGCATCGTTAACGTTCAGGTAGAGCTTGTCGTTGAATGGCTCGACGGAGCAGATGCTGTTGTTGCCGGCAAGGGCTCTTTTGACATTCATGTTGTTCGAGTTATTGACCGGGCGGACGGAAGCCAGATCGTTGTCGACAGCACTCTTCTCCAAAGCGTTGGGAACCGAGCTCTTCTAATTGATGATACCCGAGCCGGTGACCAGCTCGGCGTTCGCTTGAGCAACATTGTTCCCCCTGGAGCAGGTGCTGCGAAGTGCCGCGTTCTCTACAAGGAAGGTCTTGAATAATGTCTTTCAGAGAGTGGGGATCACCCAATAACGCAGGCGGCGGAGGCGGCGGCACTGTCCCTGACAATCTGCCTATGCAAGCTGTTGCAGACACGACTGCCCTGGGCGCCCTGTCAATTACAGCTTTGGACGATGGTTCTGTCGTGTCGATGCGGTCTGTTAAGGGCCTCTGGTATCTCGACAAGACGTCAGCATTGACTGTTGATGGGATTACAATCATTGCAGCTAGCGGAGGGGCAGGCCGATGGATGCGCATGATTCAAAGCCACCTGTCTTGGCGGAAGCAGACCGCGTGGTTCATTAATCAGGGCGCAGGCAATGACGAGAACGACGGTCTGACTGCAGGCACGGCTTTAGCTAGCCATGACGAGTTTCAGCGCCGAGTTGCTGATGAAGACCAGCCAATCGACGTTGGCATGGTCGTCACATTCACAGCTGCCTACGTTGGAGACATCAAAAACACGGTTGGCGTAAGCCAGGTGTCACCTTACGGCTCAATCACGTATCAGGGGCAGCGAACCACCTTGTTCTCTGGAACCCTGACGGCCGCCACCGCGTGGGTGACAGGTACTACAGCAGGAACGATATCAGATGCATCCATCGCTACCAGCTGGACAGCCAGCGGTGGCATGGGGAAGCTCTGCGTTTTGACTAGCGGGGCAGCATCAGGTTCAGCCTCCTGGCTGACGCTTGAGCCAGTCGCGAAGACAGCTCGATATTCTGGCTTCTTCAATGACTCTACTTTCGCAGTTTCAGACCCTGCGGGGACAGAGACATACGACGTTGTGGACCTAACTCAAATCACAGGGAAGGTGACCCAGGTTGGAGACGGATACACAGTGTTCAAGAACATCGCTTTCCGAAGCCCAGGCGGTTTTGACACTCAGGTCCAGGTGTATGGAGGCTACGTGGCCTTCACCTTCTGCGACATCGAGTGCAACACGATGAACTACTCAGGCGGAGGTACCTTCGGGCACTCACTCCTAGGGTCTAAAATCAACGCCTCTTCAGGAAGGCCAAAGTTCTTTAACTGTGACATCTCAATGTACGCGAGCTGGTTCCTGTCGAACACTCCATTCGCTAGCTCTGGCTCCCGCATCAACCTGCCTGCTCGAAACGTTGCCCAGCAGGCATCAGGCGGAGCGGTTATCGACAAGGCAATATCAGCTGAAGCAGATGGCCGTGTCACAATTGTCCTTGGTGGTGAATGGTGCGTCTTGGACCTAGTAAGCGCTGCAAGCCGAGCCCTTCGATGCGGCAAGTTTGGCCGCGTAGAGGTCGATGCATCAAGCGTTGTTTGGGGACTGGGAAACACAATGGACCACGCCGTTGAAGTAGACAGCGGAGGCACGCTAATCTTTGCCCAGCCTGCTGCAACACGATTCCAAGTCAGCGGCACGACGGTTTCTGAAGTCCTAGTCGGAGCTGTTCAAAGCACCTTCGCAGGATTGCCTGTTAATGACCTAGGGAAAGCAGCATTTGCGAGTGAACTATGATCGTAGTTGATATTCAAAACATGGATGAGTTTGACCAAGCTCGCTCAGAAAACCCAGAAGCAATCATCCGCCTCGTGCTGGATGAAGTTTGCTGCACACTGTTTTTCCCACACGGACACCCCGTGGGCCGACATGTAGTGAGGTGCTGACGTGGCCATCTCAAGCAAAGGCGCCATCGGCGCAGAGCTGCTAGAGCTAGCCGATGGACAAGGAGCCGCCGTAGCCTCTGCATCCACAGTTAGAATCAGAGCCAACGCCGCAACTGGCAAAGCAGAGGTGTCTGCTTTTGGTGGTTCGTATGCTGCCATGGGGGGCGTCTTTGGAGAAGACTACGGAGGAGCCTCCGACCGGTCTCGAACGACGACTACATCTGCAACTTTTCAAACCAAAGTGGCGCTGGTCACGCCGGTCCTGACTGGAAGTTACATAGTTCGCTGGGCGGCGCTTGTTGAACAGTCTTCGACTGTGTCGCAGATTGAGGCTCGGCTACAGAACACCACGATGGGGTACTCTATGGGGGCCTGGCAACTTATACAGCCGCATGCGGCCATCAACCGAATGATAATGGGTGGCTCAGTCGGATTCAGCTTGGCAGCCGCGAGCAACACGTTTGAGATTCAATACCGAGCGCTTGGAGGAAACACGGCTGCAATCCAAGACGCAGTGATTGACTTTTGGAGGACCGGATAACCATGGCATTCCCTAACTACACTACAGCAGACACAAGCGACGGAACATTGGACATTGCTCTGCTTTCTAAGCAGATTGAGTCAGACTCACAACTGGCTGCCGGTATTTCGTTTGACGGCATCAACCGGTCTGATGATGACTTTACTCTGCTTTTTGACAGCACGCCGAGCCCCGGTGACCAGTCCCAGTGCGACGCGATTGTAGCCGCACACAGCGGGCTGTCTTCCTTCAAGGACGGGCTTGTCGCGGAGCTTAAAGCTCATCGCAGCAGACGCCTAGAGTCACACATCAAGGCTGAGTACCCAGCAGATTCTGGCAACCTGTTCTCTTGTTCACAAAAGAGCCAAGGCGAGTGGACTAAACTCGTCAGCATGCATATGCAGGGCTTGGTGGTGTACCCGTTTCGGGTCTACACTTTTGACGAGCGAGGAAGCTACGACTTAGCTGACGCCGCCGACTTGAACGGGGCAATAGCAGTCGTCTCTGCTGCCGTTCTCGCTGAGCGGTCTCTTGCCCAGGGCTACATTGACGCGACTTTAGCAGCAGCAGATGAGTCAGCTGCAACAGAAGCTGCTGCACCCTACAAAGCTCTCACCGTTTGACTGAGGTACTCCAATGGCAATTTCAAGCAAAGGCGCAATAGGCGCAGAAATCTTAGAGATTAGCAACGGCGCGAGCTCTGCTTTGTCTTCTGGAACAACAGTTAGAATCAGAGCAAACATTGGCACGGGCAAGCTTGAGGTTTCAGAGTTTGGCGGAGCCTATGCTGCCATCGGAGGAAGTGTTAACTTGCCAGCAGATGAGACGGTATACAGTTTCGCCAGAAACCTGTACGCCGGCGGCCTCAACGCAAGCATGGGAAGTTCCGCAAGCTTCACGCAAGGCGTGGCAATTGCTCCGGTACAAGAGCGCATCATCACAGGCGTTCGCTTCTGGTCCAACTTGGTGTCGCCAGTCGACTTCAAGGTATCTATCTGGGACACAGACACGGGTGCGCGCGTTGCTGACGGGACCGCAACAGTCCCGGCCGGAGACGCCTTCTATGAAGTGTCTTTTTCTACGCCGTATACGTTCACCGCAGCAGACCTAGGAACAGAGTTTCGCATCACGCTTTACCATGTATCGGGCACCGCATATCCGCGAGCCACCTCAAACAATTACTTCGTCCCAGCCATCCCTTTCTCGGCTGGTGTATACATCCAAGACGCCTATAGTTACTTTAACTCAGGTGACGCTTACCCAAGTTTAGTAACGGGCTCAGAGTACTATATGCTTGAACCGGTACTCGGAAAGGTGACCGCATAATGTCCATCTCCACTAAAGGCCCAGCAGGGTCAGAAGTCCTTGAACTAGACGACGGCCAGAGCGCCGGACTGTCCTCTGCATCCAGTGTTCGCATTCGAGCAAACGCTGCAACAAGCAAAGCAGAGGTGTCTGCTTTTGGTGGCGCCTATGCGACCCTCGGCGCCCCCGTAGGAACTGGCAACACCTTATGGGTTGACGCACTACTGGGCGACGACGCCACAGCCATAACTGACAGACAGGACAAGCCTTACCTCACGGTCGGAGCTGCTCTTGGAGCCTCCACTTCGGGTGACTTGGTTCAAGTGCGGCCTGGCACTTACACGGAAACAGGGCTCACCCTGCCGGCAGGTGTTTCGCTGAAAGGGTCGGGCTGGACTGTTACGTATATCGGCGACGCGGCTGGGGCTGCGAACGTGCTAGCCATGGGGGCCGGTTGTGCAATCGAAGGCATCACTGTCGTTGTACCAGCCGGAGCGTTTGCTGGAATCGTGCATAGCGCGGGAACCGGCTCCGTGGTCGCCATCAACATTCAAGGAACCGGAACGACCGGGTCGGGTTGGGGTATCTATAAAAACGGCGCCGGCAAACTCATCGGCGGAAACATCCGCAATGAGCAGGGCGGACTTGCCAGCTTTCTACTAGTGAACTCCGGTGTGCTTGCACTGGATGACGTTCACATGCCCCAGAGCGCAGGCGCTACCGGTAGCGCTTTGCACGCTCTCAACACTGGCACCTTTCAAGGCCAAGGGTTTAACTGCGGCAACGGCAACTGTACCGACGGCATCCTGATGGCGGGGACTGCTCTGGCCCGCATATACTCTCCCAACATCTTCGACGTCACCAATGCTGTGCACTTCACGTCAGACGGGGTTAGCTTAACCATCTTGGGCGGACGCATCGGTTCCGTGACACTGTCTGTCCTGCTGGACCCAGCGCTTACTGGGGCCGGGTCTGCTGTTCGTGTTCTTGGAACAGTGATCGAGCCGTTGTTCTTTTTCCCTCCCGCTGCGGCAGCAAACACCGACTTCGCTCTCCAGTTCAACCAGGAGGCAACTAATCTCCGCGAGACGCGCCAGCGGCTAATTGGTGGAGACATGGCGCTCGGCTTCCCGGAGCTAGGCAGCGCACTGTCTGTCGGCAGGGGCGAGCCTTATAGTGACAACATAAAAGTAGTGACCAGCGACTCAACTGCGACGAGTACAACACTTGGCGGAAGCCTGACGGACGTCACTGCGGAAGCGCAGAGCAGGACCAGCTCGACGTTTACCTTCCAGGGTGTAGCCGCAGACCACTGCATATACATCGCCACAAATCGACAGGACGCTACGGGGACTCCGCTTAAGCACTGGGGCCACGTATTTGACCAGGTTGTGGCTGGCGTAGGCGGAAGCTATGTCTGCGAGATATGGAACGGCAGCGCATGGGTTGACGTGAGTGTGATGGCGAGCAGCGAGGCTGAGTTGTATCGGTATGCCAACTCCGTGTTCTTGCGAGCGTCCTCTACAGAAACGGTCCAACTTGGAGCAGACGAGAACACGGCCTGGACGACGAACACAGTAGACGGCGTGACCAGCTACTGGACGCGCTGGCGGATTGCCACAGGTTTAACCACTGCCCCTGAGTGGGAGAGGGTTAGGCTAGAGGAATCGAGCGCGTCGACAAACCGGCTTGGGCAACTTAAAGCACGCGGGTTGGCGCGCTGGCGCTCTCAGCTATTCGGTGTTGGGAACGTGTGGGGTGAAGTCGGTGGAGGAGGAGCAGCCGATGCCAACATCGATGTTGGGTCAGGCGGGGCGCCCACGGGATGGACGCAAAAGATTAAGAAAGGTGGCTTGAACTCGAACGGTGACTCCATCTCGTTTCAGTTTCAGATTCCTGAAGGCATCTGCACTGCGTTTCCCTTGTATTTTAACCTGCACTATTCCTACTATGGCGTGAACACTCCAGTGACTGCGGGAGCAGACGTCATCATCAGTTATTTGGTTCTCGCGAGCGGGAACGTAGATATCGCGGACAGCGCGGGTGCGATTGTCCCAGTCAAGCGGGCTGCCACAGATGCGGAGGGCTATGAAAGCAAAGCTGCGGTTGCTCTTACCGAGACCGGAGCGACTGGAGCTATCTTAGCCACTCCGCAGGTTCTGCGGTTTGGGCCTGTTGATATCTCTGACTACTACGTAGGCGACCAAGTCGTCATGCGGATCGAGATGGATCAAGAGACGACACCCGCGAACGATCTAGCCGTATGGACGCTCGTAGCAGATGGCGTCCGGTTTACAACTGGGGATAGACTCTGATGGCTGTTGTTGCCTATACCAGAGTGTCAGACACTTCCTTGCTTCCCTTGATGCCGTAGCGTCTCTTTTGGCAAAAGGAAGGTCGGTTATGCTGCGAACGCCGGATAAGCGGACCTGATAAGCAACAACCAGGATAGAGCGCGAGTTGTTTAAGAAGATGTGTAGAGTAGTGCAGGAGCGGGAAGCCCGCTTCGTGTGTTTTTGTCTGAATGAAAGGGTTAGTTTTATGCCTGAATTGAAAACAATTATTGAGTGGTTTATGAGCGGCAACGGCCGCTTGGCAGCGGGAGCCTCGCTGTTCCTACTTATGTGGCTGATCCAGTCTGTTCCAAAGGTAAAACAATGGCTTGACCAGGACAGCGGAAAGCTCACAAGTGGAAGGAAGAAAGCAGCTGCAAACGTTCTTCTCGCAATGGCCCCTGTTGCCGTTGCTTTGACACAAGACAAGCCTCTTATGGAAGCTTTTGCTACTGCAATCGTTGCCGCGACATCAGCCTCTGGAATTCATTCCCTAGGCAAATCTGCACTGGGAAAGTAAAATGCAAACCGAAGTTATAAACGCCCTTGTTCAGTATGGGCTGCCATCTACGCTGCTTGCTGCTGTCAGCTATGCGTTTTATGGCTTCATCAAGCAAAGGGATGAGGATTTTTCAGAGCAATCCAAAGACTTCTCAGACCAAATAAAAGCTAAAGACAAAGAAATTGCCAGACTCAATGAAGAGCGAGTCAAGGAACACAGACAATGCATGGAGAAGCTAAGAAAAATATCGGACAATGCTCTGCAGATGACACACGCTCTATCGAGCTTGAGCGAGTTAGAACTGACCGACGAGTAGAAGAGGCTGTTCAGAGCATGCGTGAGATCACACAGAAGATCATCCGTAAGCTCAGAACCGATTCATCAAAAGAACGAGTCGCATGAAAAAGCTTATTATTGTATCTCTGTTTTTCCTTGTTGGCTGCTTTGAGAGCTACGGCAAGGTTGCTTCGACGGCAGTCGACCAGGCAGTTGTTGCTAACAACACGCTCGTGTCACTGCTTGAGCAAGCCCAGGCCATTACTAAGAACAAGCGCAAGTCACTGCTTAAGCAGATTGCCACCTCTGCAGCGACGCAAGCTCAAGGAGAGGCCGACATGGCAAAGGTCTCTCAAAAGTATGAGCCTATCTTCAATGCTTTTAAGAAGGCAGAAGTTCTTCAGAACTCGCTAGCAGATACCCTTGTTGCATCTCAAGCAGCACTGAAGGCAGGAAAGTCGCCCAATCTTAGCAGTGCAATCGAGCTTTACTCAAAGCTTCAGCAAGCACACGCTTCCATAGCTAAATCACTCGCGGAGCTGCAATGATGTTGTCACTTATTGAACCGATTCTAGCTGCAGCAGGCAAAGCAATTGCTGCTGCAACAAAAGAAGCCAACGATGGCAACCAAGAAGCAGCAGAGCGAATCGTGAAAAAGTTTGTAGCAGCCAGTCAAATCGACCTTGATGAAGACATGGCAGAAGCTTATGAGTTACTAGAGAAACGGTTTGAATAGCACCGTTATCATGGTTGTCTGGGCCATACTCCAGACAAGGCCATCGATGCCGATTCATCAGGCAGTCTCCTACGCGAAGGCTGCCGTTTCTTTTTCTAAGAAGGCCAAGTTTCACCCTCTGACGCCGGTGGCCATCATTCACCATGAGAGCGGATGGAGGGCTTCTGCAATCAGTAGAGACAAGGAAGATATAGGCCTTGGACAAGTCAGATCTCGGTTTATCGGAGCTTGCAGAAAAGATCCCTCGCCCGTAAAAAACCCAGGCCCAGAGTGTCGTGCTGTTCGGGCTCGACTTCAGGGGGGTGTGTATAATATAAAACATGTCCTGGCCTCTCTTAAGGCCTGGAGGAAGCTCTGCAAAAAGAAGACAGGCAAAGCTCTTTTTCGCGATGTTTTGATGGGATACGGGGGTCTTACGAGGCCCAAGAGTGGCCAGTGGTGTGGCCTGGTAAGGAAAAAAGGCAGATGGAAAAGAACCAAGACTCCGTGGGTCGTGCGCAGGATCTTAAAAAGGCGCCGACGCCTCGTAAGAGAATGGGCCAAGTGTCGAAGACGCTGCACCGAGTATCGTTCTCTGCGCAGCAAGTTGATGCGATGGCAAAAGAAAAAGCGCTAGACATGCTTCAGACTTCAGGACTGCGACTCGACGTGATGTCCTTTGCCCAGTCTGCTTTGGTGACAAGGCGAGATGATGGCGGGGTAGATATCGAGGTCATCCTGTGACCGACACCTCTTCAACCATGTACCTGTGGCTAGCATTCGTCATAGGAGGTCTTGGCTATTGCTTTACCTGGATGTTTGTACGAATGACCTCAAGACGGACGCTCCCGAAGCAGCATGCTGAAGTTCGAGAGCAGGTGATTTACACCTGTATGAGATGGATTGAGGCCGAGCAAGAGCGGCTATACTGCGAGCACGAGCTGGTTCGGTTGCGGGAGTCGGCGCCCGACGAGCAAAGCCTCTGGATTGTTCACAGCATGGAGCAGCTTCGGTCGCTCCCTCCGGTGTTCGTTCATCTCTCAAGACGGTTCGGTTTCAAGGTTCCAGATCATGACCACGCACGGTCACCTGAGCCCTCGATGGCATTCGCTGTAGAGCAAGAAGAACAAACAGAAGAAGAAAGCGCATGGGGCTCCTATGAAGATTCAGGAAGCAGTTTATAAAGCACACGATAACTCCTGTGAAAAAGGATGGTGGGACAAGTACGAGTCAGTTGACTCTGGAATTGTCGCCGACATCGTGTCTTCAAAACTAATGCTTGTCGTAACAGAGCTTGCAGAAGCTGTTGAAGAGATCAGGGACGCAAAGGGGTTCAACCAGACCTACTTGTCGATTGAAGGAAAACCTGAGGGGTTCCCAATCGAAGTTGCTGATGCCATGATTCGACTCTTTGACCTCTGCGGGTGGCTGGGCATCAACATCGAAAAAGCCGTCAAGACGAAGATGGAATACAACAAGAGCCGTCCTATCCGCCATGGGGGCAAGGTCATATGAGCGCTTTTACTTCTGACCTTAGCAATGTTTGCATTCACAAGTCTGGATGGCAGCTTCTTCCTAGCGGAGTCGAAATAACTCGCCTGCCGCTGTGGGACAAGGCCACCAAGGGATTTGCTCGCATGGGTCACTCGGTGGCCTATGAATGGTGCCAGTCCCACGGCATGAGGATGGCTACTGCTGCGGAGATCCGAGAGATGTGGTCGGAGGCAGAAACCACCTACATCAAGCCCTACACGATGCCCACGATGTCGATGCTTAATTCCGATGGCATCAATACATCAAGCCAGTCCGATATTGACCGATACCGCAACGCTCACATGATGAGCTTCGAGTGGTGCAACAAGCACGATAGAGTTGTGCTCCAAATGGCAGAAGACGCAGAGTGGGAAGGCGACTCCTGCGTAGCCAACGCTGGGAAGCACTGGGTAAGCCCACCCGGAACTATCTTCGGTTGGCTGAAGCCAGATGGTTCACTTATCCAAAACGAAAGCCGCTTCCATGCATCCGATGGAACCTATGTCGACTACGCCACTACCGTTCACGCGATAAAGCTTGAAGAAGTTGACTTCGACGACCCCAAAGAAACCATCCCTGTAGCACCACATGTTTCACGTGGAACACTGGGCCAAGCGGTACTCGACCAAGCAATGGTTGACCTTAACGCTGGAATTCATGAAGACAAAGGCCGTAACGACGGCAATCGAATTAGAGAATACCTGGCCCCGTGGAACCTACGCCCGCCTCAGAACTGGTGCTCAGTGGCCGTAGCAGCGTGGCTAAGGCAAGCTTGCAAGCTTCACGGACTCGAGCAGCCGATAGCAGGTTCTCCGGGCGCACAGGCGACCATGGCTCAGCTCAAGAAGGCTGGACTGTGGACACCTGCAAGCAAGATCAAAGACGCAGACCTTCAAGCTGGCAACATCGTCATCTGGAGAAGACCACCCGCTACCTGGACGGGGCACATCGGACTGCTTGAGCGCATGTCAGGCGGTGAGATGGTATGCATCGAAGGAAACAGCGGCTCTAAGGCGGACAGAGTGGCCCGTATGAGGCGCAGAATCGATGACCCGCTACTGCTAGGCATCGGACGGTTAGATGGCTACGAAGGGTACCCAATGCCTGTTGAGCACGTTCCTGCTGTCGAGCTACCGCACAGCGGAAGTGACCCATTGAGCCTGGATGCGGACAACTTATACAGCAGATGGATGGGACTTGATGTCCTGATGGATCCTATCAGCATCATTGGCTACGTAGATGAAGAGCCAGAGTCAGAGTCAACCGGCATCGACATCAGCTCGTGGCAAAAGCCGGAAACAATGCACTGGGAGCAGATTAAGAAAGCACACTCTTTTGTTATCTGCAGAGCAACCTACGGAACCAAAGTCGACAGCACGTTCCACAGCCACTGCGAGAACATCTCTAAACACGACTTGACCCTAGGAGCTTACCACTTCTTGCGCACCTCTCAAGACCTCGACGCTCAGATGGAGACCTTCATCCATGAGATTGAGTCGGTGGGATACGGAGCTTCAGAGATTCTTCCCGTTATCGACATCGAGAAGAACGAACCTTACGACACGTGGGACCCAAGCAAAATTATGGACTACGCACACCACATGGCAGCGGAGCTGTCAGATAGATACGGCGGCGTCATTATCTACACCAACCCAAACGTCGATGCGATTCTAGGAAAGCCTAAGCTTTTCCGGTCGCACCATGTATGGATTGCACACTACGGAGTGTCATCGCCACGATGGGATGGCGAATGGATAATATGGCAGTCGAGTGGAAGCCACCAAGGCCCGGAGGCTGATGGCCCCATCGACTTCAACTTCGCAAAGAAGCTACCGCTCTGCGACTGACCAACTGCAGTTGCTGTCGATGCACTCCAGGTCAACCACGTTGCAGGCGAGATCGTAACCAGCAATCTTGTATCCAGGTATGAACTTCCTCAGCTTGGTCGACTCTTTTTGGTCGACACAGACCTCAATCTTGTACCTGGACACATCCGACACAGTGACAGCGCTTGAGTGACAACCAGCAATAGCGAGAAGAGATAGCCACTTCATGACAAGAAGCGCTCCTTTCTCCTGCCGTTTGCATCGTACTCGATTATCATGATGTCCTGGTCATCAGGACGGAAGACCACTGCAATATCTCCAAACCATGGTATATCAAGCGTCTTAGCCAGCCACTCGGCTGAACAATCTCCTGAATTCACAATCATTTTGCTTACTCCCTTGGGCGGGGGCCTTCGTTGGCCCCCGCTTTTTTTGTTTTTCACTTTGTTTTGTAGCGGGCCTGGCCCCGCTCTCCTTCCATCACAATCTTACCAGCATCACGAAGGCGCTGTATCGTTCTTGTAATGGAGGTAGAGGGGACTTGAAGAAGGTCGGCTATGTCCGACATGCTAAGACTCGAACTGCTTTTTTGAATAGCCTTTAAGACCATCCAGTCCTTGCCACCTTCTGGGGCTAGACGAGGAGCCCTTGACCGCAGAAACATCTCAAGAAGCTCCTCATCAGAAAGACTCTCACGCAAGAAGTCCGCTATCTGCTTGCGGTCTTCATCAATGCTCAAAACGGAATGTCTTCCGGGTTAACCTTAGACGGTTGCTTGCTTTTATTCCTTAAGGCCATTGCTCTTCCCTTCATCTTTTGAGCAAAGTTCTGAAGCTGCACATCGTCCATTGGGTTGTTTAGCTTTGGACCTCCCGAGCGCGCTCGGTTAATCCAGCTAATTCGAGTTCTGCTTTCTCCGTTGTAGTTGTCCTCTTCTACTACGGCGACGAACTCCTCTGTACCAAGTCCCTCAAAAGCAACGAGTGACTCACCGTCCCAGCCTGCAATCATCAGGCTCTCAAGTGTTCTGTCCGTTGTTTTTTCAGTGAAGTAACCATACCAAGTCATTTGGCTACCGGTATCAATCATGTCTACCAGCATGGCTACCTGCTCGGTTCCGTTGTTGGTGTATCCTAAAGCAGCCGAAACTGCCTTTGCCTTGTAATATCCTGGTTCAATCATAGTTTTCCTTTCATCCAATCGATGAGTTTAGTTAGTTTTTGGTTGTCTGTTCCGGCACGCTTAAAAGCGTCCTGAGCCTTCTTTTTGTCGTCGCCTTTGAGCATCTTAATCATCTCCTCGGCATCCTTCTGGCGGTCAGCGCTGACGTAGGACCATACCGTCTCCCAGTCCATGCTGATCTCTGGTGGCATATCGAAGCGGTTCTTGGCATCAAAACCAGCCCGCCTCTCCGTGTAAAGCACACGCTTGCCACTTGATATCCCCTTTGCTCGGTTGTCCTCCGTATGAAGAAGAGTCTCGAAGTTGGCAAAGAACACTGCATCCGGCCACTCCTTCAGAAGGCCTGACGCCTTGGCGTTGAGTTTTAGCTCGTACCGGTCATAGTCCTCACCGAGCGGGTTCTTGAAGTTGCGGATGTGCGCGTGGGCCAGCAGCACCACGTGCATGTTCTTCTTGCTCCGAAGCTCGTCGAGCTTGTGAAGAAACCCTCGCCAGACGTCGAGCGCTGCAGCGTAGCCCTGGCCGTAAGGGTAGCTTGCTATTGTGTCGTGCTTGCGTCCCTTGTCGTCGCTGAACGTGCTGCAGACATGCTTCCAGAGAAGCGGCTCTGCCCAGTCCACGGTGTCAACCACAGCAGTCTTAAAGTCGTGGTCCTCCGCTATGAGTGTCTGAACAGCATCCAAGATGTCTTGGAAGGTCTTTGGCTCAGGGAATCGAGCGATGTCCAGCATCGATGTTCCGTCCTCTGCACCGATAAAGATCGGCTTCGGGCACTTGCTTGCCAAGTATGACTTCCCAACACCCTCTGGCCCGTAGACCGTTAGCCTTACCGGCCGGTCAAGCTTTCCACTTACAACGTTTTTCAAACTCATCCTCATGATGACAACTCCTGGTGTTCCACTCTGTCTTTGTACTGCGTACCGTCAATTGAGTCCTCTCCTGAGCAAACAGGGAAGTACTCACACTCTTTGTTGAAGAGAAAGCAGCTGTTGGGGTTTCGCGGCCAGCGGTCGTTCTTCTTGCTGTCCGCAATCTGCTTTCCCGTATGCCACAGGTCCAGGTTGGCTGCCTCTATCTCTTTTCCAAACCTCACCACGGTGGCCTGTCGGTAATAAGCCTCAGGTGACTCGGCTATTGCCTCCATAACTCGGTGGAAAAACTCCGACGGCGTCTCGTCTTCTTTGCGCTGGTTTCCGTACAGACTTCCGTCTGCCTTGTACTTCCGCTTCTCCATTGCAGTGGCCTTTCTCGGCCGTAGCTTTGGCTTCTTAAGGACGTCGTAGATGCACCCCTGTGGCTCAAACCCAAGAACCGTTGCTCCGCGAAGGTAGTTGCTGATTTGGTCATCCACGCGGAGCTTTGACCAGTAGGCGCTGCCAGCACCTATGTCCTCGCTTGATGTCTTGTGCTCCATGATGAACGTGCCTTCGCCCACTCGCACAATGGCGTCTATCTTCCCCCGGTGAACCCAGGTTCTACTGCGTGACATCGTCTCCGGGTTAAGCACCTTGTCTTTGTACTCAACCTCGACAGCTAGTATCTCGATGTCCATCGGGTACCAGCGCTGCACATAACCGGTGACCATTGCCCTGCACCTAGCTACGTCATATGGGTCCGACAGCCCATCGATGGCGGCAAGCCCAGCTCTCAGGGCCTCTTCTTGCTCTCCCTTGCGCTGCTTCGTCTTCCAGATTGCCTCAAGCGCAAGATGGGTTGCTGTTCCAAAACGTAGCGCGCCTGACTTCTCTAGCCCTTCGCGCTTGTCTACGTATCTGTGCTTGTATTTACGCTGACAGCTTCTGTAGCAACGAATGCTACTTGACGTCAGCACGGCTAATGCTTTACCCATATGTGTGCACCTCCTGCGTGCATGTGGCCATCGACGTCCTTACTCCCGTCGATGGCTTTTTCTATTTGTTGAATTTTGGTTTCAAACCCCAAGGCACTTTTTCAGAATTTGTTTTTGTAAGTACCTCAGTGGTACCTTCTAGGGTTCTCTGTGTAGTCCCTGAGCTTCTTCATCTGGGTCTCGCCAACCCCAGCTTGCCTTACTCCAGCCTGCTTTAGCTCGTTGCGCAGTCGCAATATCATGCCTGCAAGCATACTGTCACCTCGGATGATCCGCCCCACGGTCTGATAGCTTGTATCCAGCAGCTCTGCTGCAACCCTGCCGTTGCCGCTGGCATCACGGTACGCATTCAAGATGCGCTCCCGCCCAGCCTGGGGGTCAGATATCAAAAGTGCCTTGAGTCTTGTTACGCTCATGTCGATGCCACGCTCATGTCGATTTTTTTGACCTTCTCACACGCCGGCCCGTGGGTAAACCACAAAAAGCAACGGCGTTGTCTTTATTGCTCCGAAGACGCCCTCACGTACCAGGTCTCTCGTCCAGGGCCTGTTTCGCTTTTCAAGCGCTTCTTTTCGAGTCCAATGCGGCGAAGTATTTTCCCAATGCGCATCTGGTCGCTCCGTGTCACGCGGCCCATCTCGATGCCGAGCGCTTGCGTGAACACGTCTTCAACCCTCATTTTCTGCCTTGAGCCAGCCCATCGCTTCACAACCGTCTCCCAGACGTCCTCGTCGAACCGCTCCTCTTGGTGCACGCTGAACATTCGGGCAAAGCGCTGGTCTGGCCACCAGACCTCTCCAGACTCAAACCGAGCAACCGCTTCGGCCCATATCTGATACCGGTCTCGCTTCAGTGCTTCCCTGTCGATGAACTGCCCCTCTACCGCAACTTGAACTGGCCAGAACCGCCGGCCCCCTGTTGGGTCAGTCAGCCAGCTTTTCTCGTTCGTTGTTGCGACGATGACGCACTGCCTTGGAAACCTCACCACCTTGCGTGCGTAGCTCGGGCGGTACTCGTCCCAGCATTGGGTGATGAAAGACTTGATCCTCGTCTCTGCTGCACCCCTAAACGAGTCCAACTCGGCGACCTCGATGCCCCACTTGCCGCGCATAACCATCAGCGCATCCTTCTGCCGAATGTCTGGCAGAGAATCCAGAAACCAGTCACGGCCGAAAAGCATAGACATCGAGCTGCTCTTGCCGGCTCCCTGTCCGCCTTCTAAGACGAGCACATGGTCTGCTTTGACTCCAGGCCTCATAATTCGAGCAACGGCGCTCACAAGCCACGCACGCCCCACCTCGGCCGTATATTCGCTCTGCTCTGCACCCAGGTAAGTCGACAGCCACTTGTCTAGTCGAATGGTGCCGTCCCACTTCAAGCTTTGTAGCCAGTCGCGAACTGGGTGGAACTCGTTATTTCTAGATACAGCATCGATGGCAAGCCACAGGCCGTCTCGTGTGAACTTTACGCCCTCGTGCTTGTGAGCCAGCCACTGCTGAACATATAGAACATGATCGTCTCGAAGCACGCCAAGGTCCGGTCTGCGATAGCTTGCAGCGATTAAAGGGGGCTGCTTGACCCACAGCGTTTCGGACATGAACGAGTCATACGCAAGAGTACCTTTCCAGTCTGGGTGGTTGCTCAATATGACCACCGCGTTGCCTGGGTGACCAGTCAGCTTTCCTCTTCTGTTGTGGACGAGGGCTGTCTTCCACTCCTCTGATGGGTCATCCCCCTCTTTCCCGTCCTGTATCCACTGACCCAGTACTGGATCAGCAGGCTCGTACCTGCTGATAGACCATGCAATTTTCTTCACCTCGTCGTCGTCGAGAGGCGGCCTGCATCGCTGGGCGTTCTGAACAAGTAGAGCTGCTTCAATGGACTCACGGCTGAGCCCACGCCGACGCATCGTACCAGCGAGGGAGCTTAGTGCTACATTTCGTCGCTCGCCGATGAATGCGTTGAGCATCATTGGGTCGGGGTCGCTTGTGTCCCTTCTTGACCCTCCGCCCTTCTTGGCCTGCTCGCATAGCCTGAATAGCCACTCTGGAGCTTCGGTAACGTGGCCTTCGCCTTCTGCTACCTCAACCAACCCTTCCCAGTCGTAATGGTTTCCGCTCTTGTGACGACTTGGTGGAGCTACCACGTACCCGCCGTCACCTCGGACATCAAGCCCATCGGCAACCACCGATACGCTGCATGAAACGGCGCTCGGAACAGAGAAATAATGGTGGGAGCCTCCCCCGCCCGTCTTTACGCTGATGGTCTCAGCCCACTCCGGGTTCTCCATTAATTCAGCTAGGCTCTCGTCGCCGCCCTTGTCTGTGTCGACATCGAGGACCATGAGCCCGCCGCCTGTTCGGATGGCTATGTTGGACATGGGCCACTGTCTTATCCATTTCCTGACAGTATCCTCGTCAGTAGTGGCTCCCTTAAACCCGTCAGGCAGGCGAGGGTGTTTACCGGCCGCAGAGCAGTTGGTTTTCCCGCACGTGCACCTTCCAGCCCAAACCGTGTGAAGGGGAAACACGCTCCAACCTCGCTGGATATATCCCAGCGCGCTTTCTAGCACTGCAGCTGCGTGAGCTGCAGCCAGGTCTGTCTCACCCATGTTTCTCCCTACCACAAATGTCTTCCCATGCGCGCTCTAGCGCCCATCTTACTGCAGGCAAGACGCTGTCTGGCTTTTCTAGCCATCGTTGCACAGTTCGCACGCTGCAACCAACGGTTGCTGCAAGCATCGCTTTCTCGGATTCGCTCATCCCATCATTCATGTCAGATTGTCCGACATTTTGTCAATGCAATATTGTGTGCTCCTTAGCGTTTTCATGGCTTATTCTCCCAGCTGCTTCTTCTTCGCAGCGCACCACTGCGCCATCGAGTTTGCGCGGTGCATCTCTTCAAGCGTCTTTGACACGTGTCCGCCAATCTTTTGCAGGCATTTGAGCAGCTCAGGGTACGAGCCGGGGTGCTCACCGAATGTTTTCTGGAAATCCGTCAGCCACAAGTCGCGCATCTCGCGCTTCATTGTCTCAAGCTGTGCAATTCTCTCCTCGAACGGATACCTCATGCTGCCTCCTTCAGATAACGCTGTATAGCCAATATATACTCGCTGCGCTCCAGCTCGGCCTGGAAGTGCCTCACTTTCTCAAACTCGTCGTGCTCGTCGCTGCCGTCGAGTACGCTCTGAGGCACCAGCACGCTCGTGTCGACGTGGTGCCCTGTGATCGTAAACTCCCAGACTTTGCAGGTTGCTGCGCTCCACAGGAAGCGCCTGCGCTCGACACGTAACCGTATCAGTTGGCCTACGCTGCTGACCCAGATGCTACGATGCATTGCACAGCTCCCGCGCTGTTTCGAGCCAGTCAAGCTGGTCCTCAATTGTGGACTGCTCGTCCGTGCCTCCGGGGGAGCCGTCAAGCAGCTCCTCCAGCACTTTGATGCGACCATCGACGCTCAGGTTGTCGAACCACGCGCGCAGCGCAGCCCAGCACTCGTCTCCGGTGAGCTTGACGCGGCCTTTGTTAATTGGCTCGCTGTGGTGGGCGTGCGAGTCGCAGCCACTGCCCGCGTCTGCAACGCAGCTGCCGTACTCGTAGAACGTGGCGTCCACGCCATCGCCAGTGACCCAGAACTGCCAGAGGCTGAACCCCCAGTCGTCCTCGCTCTCCAGGTGGTAGAGGTGGGCCATCTCGACCCGGAGGTTGAGTTCTTTGTCGACGCTTTGAATGTAGATCATGCTGCCTCCTCCTCTTTGATCATGCGCTTGGCCTCAGCCACGCTGGTCGGCCACCCCATCGGCGACATGGTCGCGGTGTCCACCAGCGGCCCATCGACGCGGTAAAGCGTTACGGTCGCGCGGTAGCTGCGGTTGAAACACCGGCGAAACACGTCGCGGCTGGTGTTGGTCTCGGTGATGGTGTGGCCTTTGTAACTCGTGATCGTGCTCATAGTCTTACTCCCTATACCTGCAATGTGTGTCTGTTATGATAACCGTCAAGGGGTTATCTTCAGAAAAAATCAACCGGTGTCTAACATTGGGTCGATGTTAGCCAGTCGGCGCAGGACGCAGCCGATCACCATTGCGCACTGCGGGACCACCGCATTGCCTAGCGCTCGGAGTCGGGCACGGTCCAGTCGCGTGCTAGTCCCATCATCCACTCCACAAACCGGGGGGCCAGATGCCCACCCTTCGTGTCGCCTGCTGTTGGCGTGGGCAGCAGGCCCCGTCGAGCTAGTGTGTGCAGTGACGGGGTGCCTTTGTGGGCGTACTCCGTCCGTCCGTCGCCGGGGTTGCCGTTGCCGCTCGTTCCGTACACCGACGCCGATGGTGTGGGCAACAATGAATACTCGCCGTCGCAGGTGCGGAGCGCCGACATCTGACGCCGCAATTGGGATCGGTAGCGTTTCGTACCCGAGCTGTCCCAGCGACCCACGCACGGCATCAACCCAGCGCTTGGCTCCGCTTGCGACGTTTTCAACGACAACCCAACTTGGCCGTGCTTCGCCGACGAGTCGCTCGAACTCATACCAGAGGCCGCTTCGAGCACCAGCGAGGCCAGCTCCTCGGCCTGCGGCAGAAACGTCCTGGCAAGGGAATCCGCCGCAGATGAGGTCGGGGTTTTGTAGGTCTTGTCCTCTGGCATCTCGTATGTCCTCCAATTGCTTTGCTTCCGGCCAGTGCCGCCGGAGCACGGCTCGGCAGTACGGGTCCTGCTCAACTTGCACCACCGTGTGTCCGACACCAGCGGCCTCAAGCCCAAGCTCAAGGCCGCCGATGCCGCTGAATAGGCTGGCGATTCTCACGCGCACTCTCCCGTGCACTGCATCCCCAGCACCTCAAGCAGAGCCTGCAGGCGCACTGTGAACCGCGCCACGGCTTGCTCGCTGCAGTGACACTCAGACGGGCGCAGCCGGCCCGCCATCCCGCAGGGGCAGCCCCATGTGCGGACGACCAGCGCTCGCGGCGGCAGGTCATTCATCACGCGGGCCATCGTGTCGACAGCTTGCATTGAGAAGCTCTCCAGCTCGTCGAGAAGCAGTACGCCGTCTTCGGCCATCTCCGCTTGCTCAGCGCACGCTAGCGCCCCGCAGGAGTGGTGAGGGGCGCGCATGGCCACGCCCTCTCGCTCTGCGATAGCGCAGGCGGTGATGCCTGCGCCAGCTCCGTTGATAAGGATCTTCTTCATCGGTTCAGCCATTCGTCGAAGGTTACGTATGGAAGCCCCAGGTCTTGCATTGCTCTCACGTAGTTGTCGTAGCGGTCTTCAAGTGTCATGTCTTGTATCTCCTATTAACCCAAGGCGGGAATCTCTCGGGTGGTGGGTAGCTTTTTGAACGCTTCAGCCTCATCTTCGGTTTGTTTGTCCATATATTTAATCCTCTCAAAGGCACCATCTTCATACTCAATGACCCAGGTCGTAGAGAATCCATACACATAATCCTTGATCGCGATTACTTTGATGTCGTGACGGGTGCGAAACTTTTCAACGTACATATGGTGTCTCCCTAATCTCAAAAACGCCTGATGTGCTGGCGCCGCTGCAGTGAAGCTCGCGGGCGATGCGAAAGCGCTCGGCTTCCTCCAGCTCGTTAATCCAAAAGAACTCAGAGATGCGGCAGCTGTCGATGACCTCTCCGTCACAGATAATGTCAATCGTTGCGCTGCCGCTCTCGCTCAGCTCCCCAGGTACCTGTCTCCAATCAATCTCTCTCATGACACCAAGTTAACGCCTCTCCAGCTATGCACAAGTGGGCAATGTCGTTTTTCTGAACATTAGTTGGAATGGGTGTGCGTAAGTGTCTGGAGTCCGTTGTCGCCTGCGCTGGCTGGCGTCTAACGTTGGTCGATGTTAGCTGGCGCTTGACAAAAGGTCCCGACCCGCCCGCTTGCGCACCATTGCACTGCGCTGGGGGCCGGGATTGCACAAGCGAGTGCACCGGCCCCGGTCATAGCGGTCTCATGAAGTGCTCGCAAGTGACCTTTAGCGCGTCGATCAAGTCCAGCGCCGTGTCGAACCGTGGCCAGAGGATGTTGCCCCTCTCCATGTGCACGATGTGCGTGCGCGGTATCCCCGCTTTATGGGCGAGGTTTTCTTGCGTCAGACCTTGGTGTTTGCGCTCTCTGCGGAGGTAGAGGCCGAAGAAATCTTCATCAGGCAAGGGCTTCATGCCGCCACCTCAACGTGAAACTCGGTCTCACGGCGGCACATTATCTCGCACAGCTCCTCCTCTTCGAGCCCGAGTGCTGAGTAGGCGTCAAGCTCCTCCCTTGTGTCGTTGTCTACAGCGGACACGTCGCGCAGATTGTAGTCGTAGTCATACGCCACGCCGCTGTCGTCGCAGTACAGCGCCTCAGATACGAGCACAGCGTACACCGACAGCTCAGCAACGAACTCCCCGTTGCAGGTGATGGTGATGTTTTTCTTGACGTTCTCTTCCATAGCTTACTCCTTTTTGCTGACACCAACAGTATGGTCACCCGGACATGTTGTGTCAACCACTCACGTGGCTTTTGTTGTCTTCACTGTATAGACGTCGCGAGCGGCGGGTATCTGACAGCGGTGGTTTATTTTTTCGCGTCAAACCACTCTGCGTCGAGATGCTGGACCCATATGTCCAAGCATTTCTTGCACTTAACAGACTTGTAGCTGGGTGAGACCTTGGTCCCTTTGCCGCATAGACTGACGGCGGGCTTGTCTTGCCGGTCTCTGCCGACGGCTCTGTGGTAGCCGTCTTTCCACACCCAGAGGTTCATCGCGTGCGTGACCTCAGGCATCAAACCACCTGATGGGCTGGTAAAGGTCGTCTTTTATCCAGACGGGCTCTGTGAGTGCCTCGCCAAGCTTGGTTGGGCGCACCGTCCTGCGCACGCCCTTGTCCCACTTGACGAGGCCTTTGCTCCTGAGTCGGCGCACCGCTTCAGTGGCCGCAGTAGGGCGGACCTTCGCCTCCCTCGCCAGCTCCCGCACTGCGCAGTTCTGCAGGCGCACGATGATCATCAGGTATTGCATCTGTCTCTCTGTTATTTGCATCGACGAGGCCCCAACACATAACACACATGGCAATAGCGCATGCAAGAAAGAGGACAGCAGATATCACTTCCTTAAGCACGACCGCGCCTTGCCATCTCCGCGCCAATATACACCAGCGCATCTGCTAGCTCTTCTGCCAGCTCCATCAGAAAGTCCCTTTTGTCGTCCTTGAGTTCGAGCGGACCATACTCTCGCCGGCCTTGGTCTAGGCGCTCTTTGATGAACTTGAGCACCCGCTCCTCGTCTCGGCTCATCTCAGTTGATCCTCTTTTGAAGGGCCTTGCCGATGCGAGCAACAGCCTCGCCCTCTTGAGAGGCGCATTGGCTGATGGCCTGGCCGATGAAGTCGAGCCTGGCCAGCGCTCTGACGGCGCTCTTAGCTTGCTCCAGGGCCTCGTGGGTAATCTCTGTCTGTGGGCTTTCGAGCACCTCGCTCAAGTCATCAAAGGCAACGACGTACTCGCTCATGAGGAACGTGAAGGTCTGCTTTTTCGTGACCTCGCTGAGGTTGTCTTGAAGGTGCTCAAGGTATTCTTCCATCCAATCTTTATCAATCATGCTCTTACTCCTGTTGTTTTGTTGTACTCGTTGATGATGTTGTGAGCCTCCTCCACCGACCTGACGACGTCTGCGACGCCCCCATACCTGCGAACTAGCTCAATGAACCGTTTCTGCTCAGGCCTGACCCTGCCTCGGGCGGTCTTGACTTCAAGGGCCAGGAACGTGCCTGTGGGCTTGATGATGCCGACGAGGTCTGAGGCGCCCACACAGAGGCCGTATGGCACGCGGCTGCAGCGCCCGTGTCTGTCGTAGTACTCGGCCGTGCCTGTGCTGTTGCGCCACAGCAGGACGTCTGGGCGCCCACCGATGGCGAGGCGTATCTCCCTGAGTATCTCGTGTTCTTTCATGACCTGGCTGTCCCTCGGTAGTTGTGCCCAAACGTTCTCTTGAACATCGTATAGGCATACCCCATGCGCCACCCTCTTTGGTGGGCTTTGGACGCGAGCATCTTAAACTCGCGGTCTTTGTCCTCATCCGTGAACAGTTCCAGCGAGAACGGTATTTTCTTTTTCTGGCACTCAGCGATGGCCCACCAGGCGCTGCGTCGCATTGCCCGCATGTGGTCAAGCACAGCAAGGGCTATGTCTAGCTGGTCGCTTGACATGCTGTCGGCGCCAATCTCAATCATCGCCGTCCGGCGCACCTTCGTGCTCATGTCCTTCTTGAGAGGCATCTCCCAGCCACACTCCGGGCACGCCCCACCACCCTCAAACGTTAGACCGCAACTCATGCAAAGCATCAGCCCCGACTGCGAGCTGACCTTCATCGCCTTACCCTCCAAGCTGTAGTCCCGGTCTGCAGTAGGAAGTCCATGAAAGTGCACGTTGCTGCACAGGTCGATGAGCTTGGCCTCCTTCTTCCCCGGATGGCACCGCAGCACCCGACCCACGCATTGGAGATACGTGGAGGGGTGACCAAACCGACGGGCCAGGATGCAAGCTGTGGCTTGCGGCGCGTCGAAGCCCTCTGTGAGCACGTGGACGTTGAGAAGCACCTTCACGTGACCACGCTTGAACTGCGCAATGTCAAACTCACGGTTCTCCTTGCGCGTGTTGCCCTCGATGACCGCCGATGTGATGCCCGCCTGGTTGAACCTGATACCCAGCTCGTATGCCTCAGTCACCCCTCGGCAGAAGATGAACGCCTGCTCGCCAGGGCACAGCTTCTGGTAGGCCTCAAGCGGGTCCATCGACAGCTCACGGTTCTCCATCACAGAGTCCGGCGTCCATATCCGAGCGTCCACCAAGTTGCCCGCCTTGATAAGCTCACGGTAATGAGCCCCGATGACCATGTGGTTGAATGTGTCACCTAGGGGCTTGCCATCACCGCGCTGCGGCGTAGCGGTCAAACCCAACCACCGAGCATGCTCCCAGCGCCTGAGCGTCTGGTACCACAACTGGTCATTCGGTAAATGATGGCATTCGTCGATGACCACCAGATGGGCGTCGTGGTCGATGTCGTTGCTCACCATCGACTGCAGGGTGGAGACGATGACAGGCTTGCCGGAGCCCACGCGGCCCGCCTGGGGCAGGCGCTCCACCAGCTGGTCCACTAGCTCCCGGCGGTGGCAGACAGCCAACACCTGGGCGCCTGAGTCCAAAGCGCGCTGGACGATGTAGCTGGCCACGCGGGTCTTGCCACCGCCTGTGGGTAGGACACCCACGATGCGGCGCTTGCCCGATTGCCAGGCGCTAAGGACGCCGGCAGCCATGCGGCTTTGATGTGGCCAGAGAGGCATGGTTAGAGGCCCACGCGGGATAGGATGGTGCTGATGGGCTCGTCCAGAGCATCGGATAAGCGGTGCATGGTGCTCTCGCTTGGGGTGCGGCCTCCGTTCTCAAGGCGGGAGAGGAAGGGCTGAAGCCAGCCGGTGAGGCTGCAGAGCTGAGGCTGGGTGAGGTTGTGGTGGAGGCGAGCTGCGTGGACGGCGTCGCCGAAGGTGGGGGTGGGTGTTGGTTCGTTGCTCATGAGGGTATGATACGCATCTGGGGATGGGCGTCAAGTGCTGTGACGATATTATGTAGTGATAGATAGGGTGTCGGTTTTTGTGTAGGTAGGTGTGGTGAGGTGTGAGGAGAGGTGGTGGGTGTAGGGTGAAATGTTGGGAGAGCTAGACAAGATCGTCCATACCTAAACCATACCTAACCATACCTGTGCCATACCTGTGCCATACCTTGCGCACAATGTGGGATAGAGTCATGTTCCCGTTATCGTTGAGGTAATGGATGTCAAGGGGGTCGTGAACCATACCTGAGCGATTTTCAACAAATCTAAAAAAAAATAAATATTCTATCTGTATAGAACTGTAATAAGTAAGGCAGGGAAGATATTTAGAGGGATTAACCCAGCGATTCCCAGAGCTTAACTGAAGCCATACCTTGGCGCTAGGTATGGTTTGGTATGGACGCCGCTCGGCAGGGTAGCCCAAACAATGCCCCGTAGGGTATTCGTTTTTGCCAATTTGTCACTTGACGTGCAGTTAATACTCTGAGGCTCGCCCTTTTGTGTTGCATAATGTGCCGATGTGTGCCGGGTGCGCCCCATAGGCGGTACATAGAGAGGGACCCTTCGAGTCCACGGCCAACGGTCACTGGTCCAATTTGCTTTTGTAACCCCTATGCATCCAGTGCCGGCCGGAGCCGAGAACCAGTGACCATAGACGCAAAACCCTACGATACAAGGGGTAGGGACCCTTCGAGTCCACGGCCAACGACTGTTTTCTGGTTTTGCCTTTCTATGCATAAAGGGGGGACCCTTTGTTTTCCACGGCCAACGACCCTTTTTCGGATTTGCTTTTCGAGCCTAGACTCGAGCGCTCGAGACGCATAGCCGATGCATAGAAAGTGGGCCGAAAACGGAGGAAAAAGGGCACTTGGTTTTTCTTACCTGCCTGTTGCTTTTCTATTGAGATTTATAGAAAAGTGTGAGCTGTGCTTTTACCTTAGCCTTCACGCCGGTGCAGGTAGCTGACCGGGAGTTTGATTGGTTTTTTGGAGTTTCACCAGGCCGCGCGAGGAGGTTTCGGTGAGTATTCATCTGATGTTCTAGCATTTACGTAAATGGCATCACCGGTACTATGGATTAGTTCTATACATACAATCGTATACATATATGTACGGGCATAAAAAAGCTTACACGTGCGCGCCCGCCCGCGCGCAGTGGGCCGCTCGAGCCCAAAAAAAGCTCTTTACCTACATGTAGGTGGGGTGCATATATGTGCATATATGTGCCTAGGCGCACTCCACCTACGTGTAGGTGCGGTGGAGCACATAGGCGCACTCCACCTACGTGTAGGTAAATTTGTCCTTGTTAATTACGCGCGCGCGTAGCGCGTAGCAGGAACTATGCCAACATGTGCACGACTAGAATCGAGCGCAACCCTTGGCGCGGTATTTGCTAGCAGTAGGCATGCCCAACAGGGCAACCCTTGGCGCGGTAATTGCTTGCGAATAGGTCAAAAAAGAAACGTGAGAAAACCACACAATTCTTCCCAATGCCCACCCGGTTATGTTACGTTGGATTTATGAAAACGGCGACGAACACACACTTCAACTTTCACAGCCTAGCCGAGACTCCCGAAGAACAGCGCGAGCGGTTCGAGCGCGAGATTCAGCGCAAGCTCAACAACTCAGCCAAGGTGGGGATTTAATAAAATGAGAATTTATCAAAATACAACAACCGCGCGCGGTTTGAATCCTCACATGATTTCGGACGTCAATATTCTGCACACAATCGACCGAACGCCTTTTGGAATCGGCTACCATGACGACCACACCTATACCTACAACGGCAAAATCAATGCAGCACAGTCCGGTGACAGGTACCGCGCAGTGCTTCCCGGTGGCCGGTACCTGTCGCTGTCAAATATGGGCTCGTGGGATGGAGCTTGGTCGCTTGCTGTGCTCGACGAAAACGGTGAATTTGTACAGCTACCCGAGTGGCTAGCCGAAGCGCTCGACGGCGATTTGTGTCTTGAGGTTGTGGAATTTGCACTTGACGAAATGACGCCCGAAACTTTCGCCCAAATCTACTACGCCGCCGCGGCAGCAATTAAGGAAGCAAACTAATGCTAATCCAAATCCAACAGTACGCCGACGCCGCGCGCGAAGCGCGCCAACTGGACGCGAGGAAGCGCGCGCTTGCCAAGCAAATCCTGGCAACGGTGACCCCTGGTAGCGTTTGGCAATGGGCAACCGAAGCGCGCGCGCTTGGTGTGTCGCTCGTCTCTGCAACCTCGCCAAGCCAAGCCACGGACGCCGCAGCAACCACGGCGAGCGCGCTAGCGCTTGCCAATGAGCTTTTGCGGGAACTCCGCAAGCCAAAGCTTGCGCGAACTAGGCTGCTGGCGGTTGCGTCGCGACTGCTAGCGCTCGCCACAAATCCACCCACTAAGCAACGCGCGGGACGGTCTGCGCACCTTCGGAGCAAGTAACATGGTTTTATCGTTTTTCAGTTTCATGGTCATCATTTCAACCAGTGCCCTAGCAGGGCACCTATTTCAGGAGCTTGTCAATGTCTGATATTGAAGCAATCGAAATTGCCGATTATTTTCGCGCACAGCTTGAACCAATAAAATCGCACCCCGTAGCGCGCGATTTGCTCGCTTGCGATTATCGCCAGCTTGACGCGCTGCAGGACTGGAACAATGAGCGCACAATAATAAGCAAAGGAGACCGCGCGCTTTCGTTCTGTTCGGATTGGGTGGAGGTGCTGTCGTGACACGCAAAGAAGCACGGGCAGCGGTCCCGAAGTCGCAAGTTCAAGCGGTGGTCGATGCCTACCACGTAGGCACGCCTCAAGACGAGATAGTGGATAGAATGGGGCGCCTAGTAGACGACGCTTGCAAGCGTAATGGCCTGGTAGTCATCGATGCTAGGCGTTGGAAAGCGGCTTGCATTGAATATGCGAAGCGAGTGCACGAAAGCAATCGCGTGGAGTATATCCGAGTGATGAATCCACTTGTTGGCGCCAAGAGCGCTCGGAAGATTGCGAAGGGTTGGGCATGAGAAGAATAGGCAAAGCGGTAGCCAAGCGCCTAGCCGCGCTTGGCATAGTCGACACGACAGACAAGCGGGCGGTATTTCAAGCGCTAGCGCTAACGCCGGGAGGTAACCCGCGCAAACTGCTAGGGACGTCGACGAAAGTCGAAAAAGGCTCGAAAGTTAAGGTGTTGACGGCGGTGATGTATTTAGCGCCGCATAAGCTAAGTGGGACCAATTTATGCCCATGGGCTACCGCGGCTTGCGCAGCCGCTTGCTTGGGGCATAGCACTGGACGCCTTAAGATGCGCAACAATCAACGCGTGCTAGTTTCGAAAGCCTTGCTATGGCACTTGTTCCCGCAGTACTTCTTGGCTCGACTGGATGCTGAGATACGCTCTCACGCGATGGACGCGCGCGCGCTAGGTTTGCAAGCTGCTATCAGGCTAAACGGTAGCAGTGACATCAGATGGGAAAAGCATCTCGACTTCGCGGGCTATGATTGTATATTCTATGACTACACGAAAGCACCGCGCGCGAAACGGGACGCGACCAGTTATCACCTAACGTATAGCGTCAGCGACAAGCGCGGCAGCGTCGCAGAGGCTAAGCGGTGGCTGGCCGATGGTGGTAACGTGGCGATTGTAGTAGGTGCAAAAGATAGCGCCAAGCTCGGCGACGCTAAGCGCGTATCGCTTAACGTAGTGCGCGATGGGTGGCAGGGCTTCCCGGCGCACAGTGCCGATGACACGGACGCGCGGTTTTTAGACGAGCCTGGTAGCGTTGGCGTACTGTATGCCAAGGGTGCGGCGTTGCGTGATAGCTCGGGATTTGTAAAGCGGTACTAGTAGAAAACCGCGCGCGGAAATAGACCGCGCGCGGTTGCGCTTTTCTTGTCGCATACCCGCTCGGGTATGCTATGGTGCCCTCATGTCCGACGCAGACGACGACTTTGAGTGTTTCACAATTGAATTGACGCCGCTACGTCGCGTCACAACTTGGGACGAAATTGACGAAATAGAAGCGCGCGCGGGAGACGTTAACCTTGCAGCATGGGCCGCATTCAAAGGCAATGCCCCCGCGCTTGCTCAGAGGCTGGAAGAAACTATGATCGTTCAAGCTGGCATCGATGCGAGCACAGCGCTAGCGATAGCACAGGCTACCGCGCGTACGTTAGTGCGTCGCGGTGAGCTAGTGCCGATTGCACAGCACGATGCACGAGCATGCACCCGCATTGCTGTCGAAATGGATCGGACTGAACGACTACGCCAAGGGCGAAAATTAACCGCGGCGGCGAAACTTCGCATCAAGCGCGCCCAAATCGCCGAAGCGACAGGAGCCGCTCTAAGGGCCATTGGCAGCTAAGGTACTACCCTACCAGGAACGTCAAAAACGCGCTAGCGTGAGGCTCAGAGCCTCACAGGCATAGTTTAGTGGAGAGCTCCCGCCCCCGCCTCCCCCACCATATACCTACCAGCAAAAACCGGGTTAACGGTTTTACCTTCACCAAAACATAGAGCGCAGAAATTTTTTGGGGTAGTTTCTCGTGTATGCAGCGACCCAACGACGATCTTGTTTGGTACTACGAGCACAGCGCATCAGAGCTAGGCTTCTCTTCATCCTCTATAGACGGTATATACATCCAGTCTGAGCCTCAGCCCCCATCTCGTCGTCAGCTGGCTGCGGCATCGAAGCAAGCTCGCATCAAGTTGTCGCTTGGCGAGCTGAGCCCGCGTCTACGTTCAATTCTGGAGAGCTGCTACGACCAGGCGGCATCGAGTGTCCCGTTGCGGCACGAGCACGGTTTGGCGGCATCGCTTGTGGCGCGAGCCATTTCGGAGGCCCGCTCAGCCAACTGGACAAAAGAACAGCTGAACAATTCGATTGCAACGTGCCACATGATGGTGTTAACAGCACACCGCGCATTTTCGATGTTGCACAAGCCATCATCGACGCCGAAGCGCCGTCGAGCGCGTGTGAGCCGTTGGCTCAGCGAGGATGGGGTGACCCCTATCCCCTAGTGTTATTCCTTGACCCCTATCCCCTGAGTCCCGCACAATGAACACCAATGCGACGTCACTATCTTTGCCGCCCGATCACGATGGGCGAGCTAGCAAACCACCTACACGGGGTGGACAACGCAGCCAGCCGGAGGAAGGTGACCCGCATGCTTCGACGCAGAGAGGGCGAAACAGGGAAAATGATTTTATTGGGTGGGGGTCATGGCAGGGCTCTGTACACGACCATGCAGATGCTATCGGATGGAGCACCTGAACTCGTCGACAGGCGCGACCAAATGGTTGGAATGCTTGAGGAATTCGTGGATGACCTCCGTGAGGACGTGCGCACCACGAGAGACTACGCCCGAGGCGTTGGCAGGCGGGTCTCTGCACTGAACACGCAGCAAGCAACATTGACAAAGATAGTCACAGAAGGACACCCCCTTAAACTAGGGTGAGGGCTTATGGGCTACCTTATTACTCCCGAGCAGATTGCCGACATCACCGCAGCGGTGGCGGAGGGCGCAACCCGAGGCAAGTCTTTGACTGCGAATGGGGTCGGCGAGGCCATCTACCGGCAGATAAAGCGAGCGGCAGGTGATAAGAATCACCCACACAGCTCACTGTACAAAAGCTTCCTCAAGGGGCTCGACAAGGCAGAGGCTCAGGCAGAGAAAACGCTTGTTAAGACAATTAGTGCTAGTACTGATTGGCGAGCTGCGGCATTTTTGTTGGAGCGAAGGTGGCCTGACGAGTGGAGTCAACGGATTCAGCTTGAGGTCAAAAAGGAAGTTGAGCACGTATTAGATGTCGCGGAGAGGGCGCTCCCCCAAGAGCACTTCGAAAGATTCCTTGAGGCACTCAGTGGCGGCGGCGCGGAGTCGCTTGTTAAGGGTGCAGAGCAAGTCACAGCGTCAAACATACACTGACGACCCTGTAGGCTTTTCCAAGGAAGTGCTGACGACGCCCCCGTGGGGCCGTCAGGCCGACATCATCAAGGCGGTGGCGAAGTACCCTCGTGTTTCTGTTCGCAGCGGTCACAAGATAGGCAAGAGCACCTCGGCGGCCATCTTGGCGCTGTGGTGGGCTTCGACGAAGCCTGGCGGTCGCGTGGTGATGACAGCGACGACGAACCAGCAGGTGCGTAACATCCTGTGGAAGGAGTTGAAGCGTCTGGCTCACCGGGCGACGATTCCTCTACCTCGGCCGGCTCAGCTCCCGAGTTTGGGTATGCAGTGGCCTGACGGTCGAGAGATTATCGGCTTTTCGACGAAGGAGTCGGAGCGGATGGCTGGCTTGTCGGGAGCGAACATGCTGTTCATCGTGGACGAGGCCTCTGGTGTGGCTGAGGACATCTACGAGGCCATCGAGGGTAACCGGGCGGGTGGTGCACACATCCTGATGATCGGAAACCCGACGCAGCCTGTGGGGACGTTTTACGACAGTTTCCACAGCAAGACAGAGTTTTGGCATGCGATGCATGTTTCGAGCGTTCAGGCGAGCAAGGCTCGACCGCATATTCCTGGCATAGCCACGAAGGCGTGGTGCAACGAGAAGCTTCGCGAGTGGGGGCAAGAGGACCCACGCTACCAGGTCCGCGTGTTGGGGAATTTCGCGGACACGGCTACATGTAGCGTGGTTCCTCTTGGCGTTTTGAGTTTATCCCAGGACTCTTACGACGACATGCCTGTGCCGAGCTCCCGCTTGGAGATGGGAGTTGACGTGGCTCGCTTTGGTGATGACGAGACAGTGATCGCCTGCCGTCGTGGCAACAAGCTTTTGAGCATGACTGCCCGCAGCAACATGGACGAGCACGAGGTGGCTGACTTGGTGCTTCGGATAGCAGCGGACAACCACCGAGCGGGCGAGGGGAAGCCTTTGGTGAAGGTGGACGCCTGCGGTGTGGGCCTCGGTGTGGTGAGCATCTTGAGGCAGAAGGAGAGCGTGCAGGTGTTGGGTGTGAATGCAGCGGACCCGTCGAGCATGCCGGACGAGTTTCCGAATGTGCGGAGTCAGCTGTGGTTCGCTGTTGCGGACTGGCTGCGGGATGGCGGGTCCATTCCTAAGGACACGAAGCTTGAGGCTGACTTGCTCAGTGCGCAATATGACTTTGACGCACGGGGCAGGCGCAGGGTAGAGAAGAAAGAGTCAATCAAAGCAAGGCTACATCGGTCACCCGACCGAGCCGACGCTCTGGCATTAGCGGTGTATACGCCGCGAGCGAGGCTGGTTTCCAGCTCCTCGCTACAGCGCTCGCAATCGCGGGCTAGCAACTACCGCTTTGGTAATACGAAAGGCTATTGAGAATGGCACGATCCTGGGGTGAGACCCTTGCACGCAAGATTACGGAACAATCCAACATGGGCGCGCTGCGCTTTCAGACGGGTGGCCTCGCCCTCGCTGCTGGCACTGCCACAGTGGGAACCACCGTTTCGCTGACTGCAGACAGCATCATTCAGGTCCAGATGGTGATCCCCGGTGCTGGCGCCAAGGGTGTGCACTACAAGGTTGACGGCATCGTATTGGGTGGCCCCGGCACCGCAAGCTTCGACGTGACCGCAGTGGACGCTGCCGCTGGTGACAACATCGTCGTAACAGACGACTCTGTCTTGACCTACATCATCATCAACTAATGGGCGAGACGGTCAAAAAGAAGCGGGTTTCGCGCAGGCGTATGGCTAAGCCAGCGCCTGAGGCAGAGCCGGCTCCGGCACCCAAGCCGAAGAGCAAGCTTGGCTTTGCCTCCGACTGCTCGTATAAAGACAGGCCGCTGTTCGAGCCGGGCTGCTGCTGCTGTCCTCCTTGCCTCCGCATGCGCGGCGGCCTCTAGTACACTAAGACATGGGTATCTTCGCACGGATGAGCAAGGCGATCACTCTTCGCAAGGAGAGAAGGTCGCGTTCGCTTGTCCGTCGAGCCCCTGTCATCTCGAGTCTTAGCCTCGACCAGCAGTTTAGCCGCATTGGTGGAGGCCTTTCGCCCTTGGCTGTGAGTTCCATCGTGCGCGAGGCGGACACGGGCTACATCTACCGCCTTATTGACCTGGCGAATGAAGCCCGGCAGAAGGACTGCCACCTTCAGTCCCTCCTAGGGACCCGTGAGGCCGCCATCAGCGCGCTTTCGTGGAAGGTGACGCCAGCTGTCGCTCCGGGCGAGGTCATGGCCACAGACAGCGACAGGGAGGTTGCCACGATGGTGTCAGCCGCTCTCCGTGCTGCCGAGGGTGACAACAAGGCGGACTGCAGCAAGAACTGGTCAGACATGGTGAGTCACCTTTCGTCTGCGATATTCTTTGGCTTCTCTGTGGCAGAGATTGACTGGCGCTTGCATGACAACATGCTGGTGCCTCGTGGGTTTCGGCCTATCTCTCACCGCCGGTTCCGTTTTGCGCAGGAGAACGGGCAGCTTCGTCAGTGGGACGTAGAGCGCCCGGCAACGCCTGACGGGATTGACCTTCAGAAGACGTATCCTGACAAGTTTATCGTTCACCAGCCCCGCATCAACGGAGACGTCCCTGCTCGTGAGGGTCTAATCCGGGTGTTGATGTGGGCGACTCTGTTTCGGAACTGGGCGTTCACGGACTGGCTTCGTCTGGCTGAGCTTGCATACAAGCCTTGGCGCATTGGACGTTACAAGACGGATGCCTCTACCGAGGAGATTGATGACCTTGAGACTGCTCTGCAGCTTTTGACCACCAACGGTGTGGCGACGTTCTCTGAGCGTGCGACTGTGAGCATTGAGTGGCCTCAGCGTGGCCGAGGCGGGCGACCTGAGCATCGGGAGCTTTCGGACTATCTGGGAGCTGAGATGAGCAAGTGCGTGCTTGGCCAGACGCTGACAGTGGAGTCTGGCGAGCGTGGGGCTCGCAGCTTGGGCGAGGTACATGATCGCGTGCGCAAGGACTTGCGCGAGAACGATGCGATAGCCTTGGCGGCAACCATCCGCCGAGACCTAATCAAGCCGATGGTGAAACTAAACTTCGGCAAGGACACGATGGTCCCCGGCTTTCACTTCGTGACAGACGACGCGGTGGACATGGGCGCTCTATCTCGCGCCATCGAGGGATTTGTACGCGGTGGCCTTGAGGTGCCGCAGTGGTGGGTTCGTGATAAGGCTGGCATTGCCGAGCCTGAGCCCGGTGAGAAGTTGATGAAGGGTGAAGACTTCATTGGCGACGGGCAGGACAACCAGATTGACGAAGAGGACGAACTTGAAATCGACTCAGCAGACATCGAGCAAGATTGAAAAAGACCAGAGTTTCGCTGTTGGCGAGCTTTTCCTAAAGGCCTACGAGGGCATTGGGGAAGAGCGCATGGCGAGCTTTGTTGCATCGACGGAGTCTATTGACGCCGACGGTGACATTGTTGAGCAGAACTGGCGTTTGGACCGGTTCCGCAACAACCCCGTGATTTTGTTCGGCCACGACAGCAAGTCGCTTCCAATAGGCAAGGCCACGCAGGTTGATGTGGTCGAGGGCCGCCTGGAGGTGACTGTGCAGTTTGCTTCGAAAGAGGCGAACCCGATGGCCGAGCATGTTTATCGCAGCGTGCAGGAAGGCACGTTGAAGGCAGTGAGTGTGGGGTTTCGACCCCATGACGTTCGTCAGGAGCGCCGTGACCAGAAGATGGTTTACGTCTTGAGTGACAACGAGCTGTTTGAGATTAGTGTCGTTCCGATCCCCAACAACGCAGACGCTTTGCGCAAGCACAAGAGCTTCTTGGCGGGCAAGTCCGTGTCGTTTGATGACGAGCAGACAGAGCCTGCGGAGCAGGACCCAGTTGACCCAGTTGACACCGCTCCCTGGGACAGCTCGGATGCGAAGAAGCGTCTTGAGGGCTGGGCCATGAAGGACGGTGAGATGGACTACAAGCGCTACGAGATGGGCTTTGCCTACTTCGATGCCGAGAAGGCAGACACGCTTGGGGCATACAAGCTTCCTCACCACGACGTGGTTGACGGAGAGCTTGTTACGGTTCGTGCCGGGCTGATTGCAGCGGGCAACGCTGTGATGGGTTCGCGCGGAGGGGTGAACATCCCCGAGAGCGAGATGGAGGGTGTAAAAGAGCACCTTGCACGTCACTACAAACAGTTCGACCTCACCCCGCCGTGGGAGAGGAAGGAAAATTCCGTCAACGGCGGAGAGGAGAACAAAAACATGGATCTTGAAGAGATCAAAAAGAGCCTAGATGGCGAACGAAACAAAGTTGCTGTTCTCGACCAGCGTTGCAAGGACCTCGAAGAGGAACGCAACATCTGGAAGGGAAAAGCTGGCGATTACTACAAGCAGATTGTGGATGATCGTCTAACGGCTCTAGTCGGTAAGAAGATTACGCCGAAGGAGAAAGAGACCCTCATCAAGTTGGCAAACGCCGACGAGGTTCTTTTTGATGAGCACATGAAGGCTGTCAGCGACCGCGAGGACATGCCTTTGTTGAAAGAGAAAATTTTGGGAGACGACCCGTCGCCCCAGGCTGCGTTGCCGGCACCAGCAGGTGATTCCGGTGCGCAATTTGACAAGCTGATCATGCAGCGAGCTTTCGGAGGCTAAATCGTGAGTACTGCACTTCGCAAATTTGAATACGCACATATTAAATCTTACACGGTTGAAGCCGCTAGCACCGCCACTGTCGGTCGTCTGGCTTCGTTCGGCGCTAGTGACACCACTGTCGCCGACAGCGGTGCTGCTGCAGACGATGCCATCGGTGTCTTTCTGACTGGCGGCGCTGCAGGCGACCGCGTTGACCTTGCCTTGTTCGGACCTACCGTTGCGGTTTTGGTTGGAGCGGGTGGTGCCACTCGTGGCTCTAAGGCAATCAACGTTGCTAACGGTGTTGCGAACGCTCCTGCCCAAGCTGCAGGTGGCGCAACCGCAGATCCCATCTATGGCATCTTTATGCAGAATGGGAATGTAGGCGACGTGGTCGGCATGCAACTGTTGGCTTCCAACCGTGTTAGCGCCTAAGGAGAACTAAGATGGAACGCCGAATCATTGAACTTACTGATAACGACATGTCTGAGGTCAAGCGCCTCAGCTCTCGCAAGACGCTCACCCACGGTGACATCGTTGCGTACAACCAGCGTCAAGCAAGCCGCAACGGCCGCGTGACCAAGTCTCAACAATACAAGAACTACATGGATGCCGTTGACTGGATGCTTACCAGTCAAGAGGGCAGTGTTAAGCGAGAGCGCGACGCAGCCAACAAGGCCATCCTTGGTATGCAGAGCAAGGACATCGCCCCCGGCGCTGTTCATCAAAACGCTACTTTGAGCAACATGAGCGTCCAGTACGCGAATGAGGCTTACATTGGCGAGACTCTGATGCCTGTTCTTCAGGTTTCGAAAGAGACTGACGTCTATTACCGCTACGGCCAAAGCGACCGTCTTCAGTACCCTGATGACGAGATGGGCAGCCGTGGTCAAGCGAACGAGATTCAAGAGACTCGCGCGACGACCACCTACACCTGTCAACCTTACGGCTACAGCAACTTCGTTTCGCAGCGCACCTTGAACAATCAAGATGCACCGCTTGACGAGATGGTGGACTTGGTTGAGGCAATCAACGAGGGCCTTTCTTTCCGTCGTGAGCGTCGCATTGCGAACGTGTTGACCAGCGGTGCCAACTACGGCGGCAACACCACTGCAATCGCAGCGGCAAACCGTTGGGACACGGCAACCGGTGGTGACCCCATCGCCGACATCCAGAGTGCCATGGCGCAAATCTGGATGGGTCGTGGAAGCAGCAACCTGTGGATGTTCAGCTCGCTGAACGTGTACAATGTCCTGAGCCGTCACCCCGCCATCCTTGACTTGTTCAAGTACAGCGGCTCGACACCTGGTCTTGCTACTCCTGACATGCTGGCTCGTTTCTTTGGCGCTGACGGCTTCGTCATCGGCAAGGCTCGCGAGGACGACAGCAACGAAAACGCCGCGCTTCCTAACTACCAGCGAGTCTGGGGTGATGTTTGGGGCTGCGTTCGTGTTGCACAACGTGCGAGCATCCGTAACGCGGTGTTCGGTTACACCTTCCGCAATCTTCAGCCCGAGACGGCTGTTGTGTTTGACCCATTGAAGGGCCATGGCGGCGGTTACACTGCACAGGTAAGTGTCTCGGAGACTCACGATGTCGTCGCGTCGCCGACGGGCTTCCTCATCACGACGCCAATCAGCTGATCTGACCGATAAGGTCGAGAAGCCGATTGCGTTGAAGGACGAACGTTACGTCGTTTGGCGTAACGAGACTCCTCGCATGGTAGAGCCCACCATACATGGCCACTTTGTTCGGCTGTGGATGGTGGGCACGACCAAGTCTCTTCCTGAGTCTTGGACAAAAGAAGCTGAAAAGCTAGGGTTGACAAGGGTAGGATTCGCACAGTGACGTATATCGTTCAAGCAGACTTGGAGGCGCGCATTAGCGCGGAAGCCGTGAGGCAGATCCTCGATGATGACTTGGACGGCACTCCTGACGCGAACGCCCTAACCCGCGTAATTTCCGACGCAGAAAGCTACGTGGAGAGCTTTCTGCGCGGGAACTACGATCTTGAGTATGTACGGTCTCTTGGGGTAACTGTCCCCAACGAGGTCAAGAGACTTTGCCTTGACGTAGCCACCTCTTACTTGTGGGAACGATTCCCAGAGTATGTACGAGCAGACGGCTACAAGTTGATGTCGAGAGCCAAGTCTGATTTGATGGAGCTTCGCGAGAGCAGTCGAAGGCTAGACGCTATCGACAGGCCTGAGCCTCCAGCTAACCAACGTCACGTCGTCAATACGGGTGACCCCAACAATCCACAGATCGAAGGTAAGTTCTTCCTCGATCCAGATGACTTTGGAATTTACTAATGAACCCGATTGGAAGAGGCACAGTCCCATTTTACAGCGAAGCGGTTGCAGTCACCCCCGACGACGGAGCTGACATTGCACCCACGCTAGCTGTTCAGCTTGGAACCGGCGGCGACCTAACGGTCGACATGGTGGGCATTGGGACGAACGTGACCCTCTCCGACCTTCCAGCCGGCATCCATAAACTAGCAGTAACACGAGTCTACGCGACGAATACCTCTGCTGCAGCCATCGTGGCTTTGCGTGCCTAGTCAAACGAGTTCGGTAGGTGGCTTAACCATCCCGGTTCCTGCGGAGCCGGTAGGGACTAAGTTTGCCGACCCAGCCGTTGAGTACATTCTGGACTTTGCATCGTTCTTTATAAAAGACGCTCTTGATGCTCGCCTGGCGACAATTCGACCAGCTGGTTTAACTGTAGATGCGGTGCCTGTTCAGAACAGGTTCACCTTCGACCCGATGGAGCCGCAGGGTGTAAACAAGAAGCTCCCGTTGCCTTGTTTGTTTGTCTACTGGACGGGCAAGTCGGAGCGAATCATTCACTCAAGCCTTCTTCAGTACCGCAAAAGAACATTGGGTCTGATGTATGCCTACGAGGAGCTTCCTAGCTTTGCTTCTTTGGACGAAAGGCGAGGCTGGAGCAACGCGGTTGACGCGGCTCTTCATAAGATGAGCGAGAGGCAGCTCCACCCAGACTACACTCCACCTGGAGGAAGCCCAGGCATGTCTCTTTACCAAGCACTTGCGCCCCTTGGCGTTATCTGCTGGAAGTACCTAGGAGGACAGTCTGGTCGCTTTGGGATCGACCAGGGACCCAACGCGGCTCGTGCCGCTAAAAAGCGCTCAGGTCGCGACTGGCCGGCTGTCATGGGCATGTTCGAGGTGACTGAGAGGATTCAGCAGGAGACTATGGTTGACCCAGACGACGTCACCACCGATATTGCGATGGGCATCTACGGTGGCAGCGAGAGCGACCAGACCCAAAAGATTATGGACCGCTTCTTGCCGGCTCCAGATGGCACGGAAGAGTTGTAATGGCAAACCCAAGAAGAGCTGCAACAGTCAGGACAAGCATTGCCGCGATGGAAGCGGACTTTGGTCCTAAGATTACGCACTACAACTCTCCGCTCGACAAGCCTCGGTTGTACCGATGGTCTGTTGGGGCGACAGACACCATCGACAATGTGGCAGTCCTTGGTCATAACGGCGGCACGCCTGGTCGCTGGTTCTTGGTACGAGACAGCATTAAGGGCGCAGACCTAACTGACGCGGACGAGACGCTCACCGTTGGTGGGAACTTCTTCCGAGTCCTCCCGGCTGCGACTCCCCTTACGGCCCCCCGCACGATGACGATAAGCGCATCGAACGCTGCAGCCGGTGACATCATCCACATCCTTCGGCAGGGTCTCGGAGCTTTTGCCATGGTGATCGACAACGGTGGCCCTGCAGTTGGTACGGTGTTCACTCTTCCTGCCTCACAGTCTTGGTGGGCGAGGGTGTACTTTGACGGAGCAAACTGGATCGCGCACAGCGCGGGTCAGCTTCCATAGGAGAGAACATGAAAAGATTTATGGTGCTTGAAGGCATCGACAAGGTTTTGGTGCCGGACCCGTTCGCTGAAGATCCGCATCGTATGATTGGCCAGCAACGAAAGAGCTTGGAAGACCGCAAGGGCAAAGCCCGAAGCGAGCAGTACAAGACGATCAAGCGCGTATATCCATGGCATGCATATCTCGTTAAAAACGTGATGAAAGGCTGCCTCAAACAACATGGTAAAGCCTTCGTGGCTGAGTCACTGGAACAAGCAATGAAAAAACTACAGGACAAACCGTCCCGTTCAACCAAGTCTAAGGGAGGTGAATGATGGCTCTTACAGGCATCGATCCGTTCGACCCGACGCCAGCAACCCGGCGTGAACTTATTTTCGGCGCAGGCCTCTCAAGTACGGGACCTGACCGCCAAGTTCTTCTTTACGGCAACAAGCAAGCAACAGGTAGCGAGACTCTCGACACCCTAAGCGACACGCCGATTGCAGACGACTCGGACGCAATTGCCCGCTTCGGTGAGCGCAGCGAGCTGTACAACATGTACCGCAAGTATGTCGCCATCGACTCCGGCGCGACCATCTTTGGCATCGCGGTGACTGAGTCAGGTGGCAGTGCAGCTACTTGCGAGCTGACTTTTGTCGGCGGCGCTACAGCAGCAAGCACTCTTGAGGTGTTCATCACTGGAGTCAAAGTGTCGGTGCCCATCTCGGCAGGCGACACCGTCTCTCAGATTGCCACTGCAACCGCAGATGCCATCAACAGCGGCGATGACGGCAAGCTGATGGTCACAGCATTAGCAGCTCTCGGTGTTGTCACCATCACGCACATCCACCCCGGACCTCGCGGCGACTTCGTCATTGGAGACGCTCCAGCGACTTTTGGCATCCGAGCAAGTTTCACCAAAGACGCTACGACAACGGTGACCAAAGGTGCTGTCGTAGCTGGCGTCACCGACGACATCGCTACCGATGCTATCCAAAGCGCGATGAACAGTGAGATTTATTATCACGTTGTACCGTGGAGCACCAACGACGGCGCAGGCGGTGTCGGTCCTAACTATGTTATCGGAGATTCTGACGAGCACATCGGAGAGCTGAAGTTTAACATTCTGCAGCAGAACCTTCCGATCAACGGCAAAGAGCAAACCTTGACTATGGGCCACATCGGTACCGTGGCAGCAGTCAGAAGTGTAGGCATCAAGCTAAACAGCGTGTTTGCATTCTGTTTCCACTCAGAGGGCAACGACCTGACGCCAGGTATGCTTGCAGCGCACAACGCAGCGGTTGTTCGCAGTCAGCAAATCACTCAGCCTGCAGCTAACTTCGCTGGTTATACGCAGACTGACAACACGCTCTACAGCATCCCGGCTCCATTCACCATTGGCAACCGACCGACCTCGACTGAGATTCGTCTGTTGCTGAACAATGGTATCTGCCCGATTGCCTTCCGCCCGAATGGCACCCCTTACCTGGTGCGGTTCATCACCTCAAGCAACGAGAACTCGTCTGGCAATAAAGACTACCGAGCTCGCCCCGGTCACGTCACGAGTGTCGTTTCGTTTGCATGGGGTCAGGTAAAGCAGCGTTGGGAGCAAACCAAGCAACCGTTCGTTTCTGAGGACCCTGTTGAGGGACAGAAGCCAACCGCCAGGACGACCACGCCGCTTCGTATCAACGCTCTTATTAAGAGCGTCATCGACGACCTTGTATCCAGCAAGCCGCTCGGTGTTTACGACGGACCAATCTTGGCGCCCGACAAGATTGAACAAATGAAGAACAGCGTTGTTGTCAGCAAGTTTACGGCTGGCATTAGCGCCCAGGTGGACTTCGTAGCCGTTGAGCACCTGTACAAAGGCGAGTTTACTATTCGCGAGACTGGTGAGGCTTACTAATGGCTCTATACAGAGAAATCTTCCTGTTTGCCAACGGCATCCTCTTGGCCGAGAACACAACGGTCGAGACGGCGCTCGAGGCAGACATTCAGGATGTTACGACCACGGTCAAGAACTGGGCTGGCATCACGCCCGCTCCTATTGTTCGCACCATCACCGCGTCCAACGTTGTTCCGTTGCCTGGCGTGGAGTTCGACTTTGAAGAAAAGATGCTTTTCTCAGAGGAGGTCGAGATGATGATGCAAGAGGGCGGCAGCGGCAAAAAGTGTGTGTCGAAGGGCTACATTGTCAACGTGCCTCGAAGCGCTGGTGTGGGAGCTACCACTACCATCAGCTTCACGTTCCGGGGAACACCTAGCAAGTTCGAGTAAATGCCTCTCTATAACCAGGCGTATGTTTACATTGATGGGCAGCTTTTGGCTGAGAACACCACTGTTGCTACGCACATGGAGAGGTCTTCTACCGACATATTCTCAATCACCGGCAACTACGAGGGGCAAGACGTTGGTCCTTTCATTCGCATAATCGAAGCGACCAACGTCTTCCCTGCTGCCGGCGGAGACATCAACTACGAGAAGCTGATGTTCGACAACACAACGATTGAGATGATGATAACAGATGCTGGCACTGATCAGTTGTTTGAGACCGGCGGAACAGTCGTGTCGACAGGACGAATTGTGAGTGTTACGCGGTCGGCTGGTGTAGGAAAAAACTACTCTATCAGTTTTACCTTTAAGGGGTCCGCATCGTCTTTTGAGTGACGTCACTAGACAGCCGCCTGAAGACATACCTCCAGAAAAACTGTTCAGGCTGATAACTCGGAGGCCGTATCCTGTTGCTCCAATAGGAGTCAGGATACGAGGAGCGGAGAGCATTGCCTTGAGCGTCAGGGCAATAACTTGGTCGGAAGAAGTGGAGGTAAGAGACTTCTGCTCAGAAAAAGAAAACTCTCTAGCCCTTGCCTACATAAGCAAATGCCTAATGGCAGATGGAGAGCAAGCGTTCTCGTCTTACGAAGAAGCATCCATGCTGAACGAGAGTGAGATATCTAGGCTAGAGCCAGATGTTGTCAATGCTCTTTCAAGAATATGCCCTTCGTTCTTCAGGAGTGATTGCGAAGCGTGGCTGTCAGCTCTTTACGCTGGAGCAAAAGACTTCTCTAATATCCACGCTGTTTTACTTGCTTCGTCTTGTCTTGAAGATGGCATGTCGGGTTCAGCAACAAGGCCAGACAGATTTTACGGCATGCCTTTGCTTGAATTGACCGAGGGTCATGTATTAGCATTTCGCTCAGCATGCAAAGTTATATGGGAGGCTCGCGATGAGCACCGTGAGCGGTCAAAAACAAAACGACGTTAAGAGCAAACTAGCCCTGGCCATCGAGTCTCGACCGCGCATTGCGCACGAGTTCGAGGTTCAGGGCTTTTTCGGTTTGGGCGAAAGCCCAATTATGAAAGTTGCTGTTTGGGTCAATGTTAAGTCTGAGCAAGACTCTGCTCTTGCTTCTGCTTACCAGGTGGTTGACCGTCTAACTTTAGAAAGCAAGCGAGCCGCCGATGATGAAGATATTTTGGTGGATGCCAAGACCACTCAGATTTTGTTCAAGGCGTGCCGCAGAGCTGAAGAAGGTGACAAGGGATCTGGCTACAAGTACCCAGCTTTTCCTTCGCCTGAGTGGATGCGTCAGAACCTGACGACAGACCAGCTGGGCGTTCTTCTTAATCTTTACCATGAGGTTAGGCGTCGAGAGGCCCCAGTTACTTGGGAGATATCGAATGAGTCTGTCTTGTCTCTTTACGCAATCTGCTCAGACTACAGCCAATCAGAGATGGCTACGACTCTGCTTTCTGTCCAAAGCAGGGAGTGGCTTCAGCAGGCATTCATATTACTAAGTCAAATTCACGCGGAAAAACTCGATGATAAAAGTCAGCTTGACAAGCCTGGAGACGGAGCACCTGAAGTGGAAGAAGAGGTTGAGCGAGACGACTGAGATCATGCAGGAGGAAGTTGACAGAGCAGCCGCAGGCAACGCGATAAACCACTCATTCGAAAACTATACCTATCGCCTTCAGAGTTCTCTTCGTGCAGAGGTGATATCTGATTCACCCAACGAATCTCAAGTTGACCTTATAATGGGCGCAACCGACGACTGGTCAGAAGAAAAGAAAAACACAAGCTCTAAGTACGCGAAAATAGTTTACGACAACGGAAGAAACCCACAGTTCGACGGCAACGCTGAGGCGGCTTCGGAGAAAATACTAGAATCCTTTAATCGACCAGTTTCTGAATAATGCCTGAGATTAGATACACATTTACCGCTTCAGACGCAAACACGGTTGTTGCGGCTTTTAACAGCATTGAGCAGGCTGCAAAAAAGTCGACTCGTGCTGTTATAGATCAGGGTAAAGCGAATGCGAAGGCGACTAAGGGACCCGCTGGCGGACAGAATACGAGTTCCCAGAAGACGAGGGATGCAAAAAGGGCCGCAGCTAATCGACATAGAGAAGAGATAAGACAAGCTAAAGCTGCCGCAAAAGAGCTTGAGAATATTGCGAAAAAAAAAGCAAGGACCGAAGAGAGAATTCACAAAGGCCACTTGCGCCGAAAGCTAAGGGCTGTAGACCGCCACATTGCTGACAGAAAAAGAGCAGAGAAAAAAGCTCAGCAAGACGCCATAAGAGCTGAGCGAGACGCTCAAAGAGCCTCGGACAGAATAAGAAGAGGGCGCCGCCGAATGATGATGCGCGCCGGCGGATACGTTGGCCGAGGCATAATGAGGGCGGGCCGATACGCAGCGACTGCAGCGCTTGGGGTAGCCGCTGCTTCTGCCAGAGAGGGCGTATCTTTAGAGAACCAAGCTCAAAGGCTAGCCATTAAAGGTCAGACCGGTGTCCTAAAAGGCCAAAGGCTTACCGGCAAAGATCTTGAAAGAAACGCAAGAGGCGTCGCAGCCTTAACCCCAGGTGTCAAAGCCTCAGGGGTGCTAGAGGGAATGGGCTCATTTGTCCAGAAAGTAGGACGAGTAGATGTTGCCAAAGACTTCTCAGGCTTGATGGCCAAAGTCTCGATGGCAACCGGAGCCTCAATGAGAGACATCGGCTCCTCGATGGCAGACATGTTTCAGAAGTTCGACGTTAAAACCGTGGACGACATGGCAAACGTCATGGCTACATTGAATGTCCAGGGCAAGAAAGGTGCATTCGAGCTTTCTGACATGGCGAAGTACCTTCCCAAGATAGCTGCTGCGGGAAAAGTTTTTGGTGTCGAGGGCGCCCAAGGAGCAAAGACGCTAGGTGGAGTTCTTCAGCTGATCAGAACGGGCACAGGAACAGGAGCAGAAGCTGGAACCGCCGCTGTCAACCTCATGGAAGAGATGAGCATGAAGCGAGGGAACATTAAAAAAGCTACTGGGCGCGAAGTTAACAACGACATTGTTGAGAATATTGTCTCAATTGCTCAAGCAACGGGTGGCACAACACAAGGCCTAGACCAGTTCAAGTTCCAAAAGAGGGCTCGTCGAGCGATGAACCCATTTGTTGCGATGTTCAGGGACTTCAAAAAAGAATCAGGAAGCGCTGCAAAAGCGACCAAGATGCTCCGAGAAGCCATCATGAACGCCGTCCGGGCGAAAGGGGCAGAGGAGGAGATGGATAAGGATGCACAAAGAGCATCAAAAACCACTCAGTCTCAGATGACTCATGCTTGGAATTCAATATCTGCCAGCTTAAACGAGTCTCTTATGCCAGCGGTTTTAAGCGTTGCAAAAACGCTCTCTAGTGTAGCCGGCAACACGAACTTGTTCGAGCAGCTAGGGACAGCAATAAGCAACGTAATAAAGCTTTTTGGGTGGCTAGTTAAGACGTTTGGGTCGGATGAGCTGAACAATGAGGTCAAGAGAAACAAAGCCCGTGTCGAAGAAGAGCAGCTAGCAGGCAAGAGCAAAGCGCTAAAAAAAGCCATGGACGAGGCCGACAAGGGAGAAGACCCAATTGCAAAAAACTGGACAAGGCGAAAGTTTGAAGAAAACGAAGCCAAAAGAAATAAGGCAGCAAACGTATTCTCAAAAATAGAGACTGGAGGAAGCAGGAACCTTGGCAAGGAGGCTTTCGTAAATAAAGTTGCTGGCATATACGCAAAAGGCCGACTTGAGCAAGAGGGCTTTGCCATGGACTCAGAAGCTGGCAAGATAATGTATAAAAGATATTATGATCAAGGAGTGGGTAGAGCAGGAAGCGCTTTTGAACAGGTTAAAAACAAGGAAACTCTTTCAGAGGACCCATTCGATTTTCTAGAAATGCCTTCCTACCGAGGCAACACACAGGCTGGTCACATCGGTGAGAAAGCGGCTCTTTTTGGGAGCGAAACCGCCTTCTCCTCCGAACTTAGACGCACTGTCCCCGGCATGACTCACCCTTTATCACAAAAAAGTGAAGTAAAAATAGAAGACGCTATTAGGGAGCTTCTCATTACCCAAAGGGCCAGTGAAACGCTGGGTGGAGAAGAGGGCTCAAAGTCAAGAGAGGCGATGGGTGGAGTAAAAGAGCTTAGGTCTTTTGTCCCTGGACTAATAACAACGCTTGGGAGCCTTGATAGCGCGGTCAGTACAACGGCGGCAAAGATCAAAGAAGCAGCGGGCGGTCTCAAGCCAGCGGGGAGCGTGGCTCCTGGCGCAGCGAAAGTGGTTCCGTAGCAATGCCTGTTTCTCAGCCAGTTACTCCGTTTAACGCACTGCCTAGTCTTGAGGAGTTCTCTTGGAGAGGCCTTTTGGCACCTCCCTACGACAACGTGTCTTTAAGCGGTGGCTACAACCAGTCTGAGAAGGTTTACCCTTACATCGATGGCTCAGGCCACGACAACGTTGGCGCGTCGTCCATCCCGATGCAGTTCAAGCTTTACTTTTTGAACAGCCTTCGGAAGGACTTATTCCCCGGACTGTTTCTTGATTGGAAACTTGCCGTCGTAGAAGACGGGACAGTAGGCGACTTAATTCATCCCATAATTGGAAAAGTAAGAGCTGTTCCAGTTAGCTGGGAGATATCAGCTAAAGCTTCATCGACAAGTGGCGTGGTCATGACTGTTGGGTTTTCAACCACGGTTGAAGACCCTGAAAAAGAACCTGAATTCAATAACGGGATTGTCTTCGTTTCCGCTCAAGCTGAGCAGGCCCAGAAAGACCTAGAGGCTCTTGAGATAGATTTCCCAAGCATATCCATCGCAGCCCCTTCCACCAACCCGCTAACGATACGCCATCCAGAAGCTCCGTTGCCCAATCTCCTTGACTTAATAAAGAGCATAGAAGGTCAGATATTCTCCAACCGTCTAGCCGTCGAAGGTGTACTCAACCAAGCAGTTGGGATTGTTGATGGCCTTGTAGATGCCGTCGAAAGACTAAACAGCCACCAGGCTTGGGCTGCTGAGGCCAACTTAAAAGGTCTGAGGAACAGCCTGGTTGACCTTGGTCAAGCGATAGGCACAACCGCTCGAAAGACAGCTGAGTTTATAATACAAACATCTAGCCCATTGGATGTTGTGGCCAGGCTAACAGGAAACACTGTTGGTGAGATAATCACTCTGAACCCCAGCAAGCTTAAAAAGCCCTTCGTCTCAGAGGGTGAGTCGGTTAAGTATTTTGTAGAATGACGATATCTGAGAGGGCAAAAGTTACGCTTTCATTCATCGAGCCAGATGACAAGATACTCGTATGGGAAAGCCTTGAGTGGTCTGAGTCTTACTTGGACCCGATAGGGAGGCTTAGAGTAAGGCTTCTTCCTTTGAGGAGCCAGGTAAGAGAATACATAAGCAAAACTTCAAAAGGTGCTTTTGTTAAGCTCTTCTTCGGGTCATTCCAGCAATGCGCTTACCTTATAACAACCCGGCAGATAACGAGTGGCAAAGAGGGCGTGTCCATCGACATCGAAGCCAAGTCTGTTCTTGTCACTCCTTACGAGGGAAGCGTTAATCCCACAATCGGCAAAAAGTATGGCACAAGCGTAAAGATATCTCAGGTGGTAAACGATGCCTTGAGGGACTACGGCTTTGAGAACGTGTTCGCCGGACTTGAGTTCAATGACGAGAACGTAGACCTGAATATTAAGACAGGAGGCAAGCTAACGGCAGCAGTTAGAGGTGACCAGCCTGTGATTGTTGACGCTCTGAAGCACAAGGACATACAGCCTCAGCCCTCGGAGACTGCATACGGTTTTTGCTCAAGAATATTCTCAAGGTACGGTCTTGTTCTTAGAGTGACAGCCCTGGGCGAACTGGTGTTGTCTTATCCTAGATACAAAAACCTATCTCTCTACAAGATCTATCATGGAGCAACTGGGTCCCAGGGACAAACGGTAGACAGGGCGCTGGGCAAAATAAGGATCAGCGAGACAAACGACGGGTTGTTTTCTGAAGTAGTCGTGTCTGGAAGAAAGACGAAAAACAAGAAGACCAAGCGCGCTAACCAGCCAGTGCTTCGGCTTAAAGTTGACTACGAAGGAGACAAGCAAAAAGCTGTCAGCGGAAGACCTGATGCTGCTTTTCAGAACGTGAGAACTGACTTCCTGCCCTACGATTACTTTTTCTACACATCTGAAAATGGCTCCAGGTACAAGCCTAAGTTCATAGTAGACAAAGGTTCACAAGACGTCGAAAGGTGTAGAAACATGGCATTCATGGCGATGTTTCTAAACACATCAAAGGGCTTCAAGTTCGAGTGCTCTGTTGACGGTATCAGATCTAGGTCTGGTGCTTTCTGGGCGGTCAACTCCATGTGCGACGTCGAGACAGACTTGTTCCAGGTAAAAAGAGGAATTGATCCTGAGTCAGGCGAAAGATTAGTAGATGGATCTTTTTCAGCTAGAATGCTGATCATTGAGAAGACAGTAACAGTTAACACCGATGGCCAAAGAACAGACCTAACACTCATACCTGAATTTTCTTTAAGGCTCGGTCCAAGGCCTGGTGAAAAATGATTCTTTTATCTTACCCAGACTTTAGAAGTAAGTTTGCCTTTCGCTCAGTTGACACAACCGCTGGCGCTGGGTTTCCCACATCATTTGTTGACAGCAACCCCGACACCATAACTCGACCTACTGTGTCGGGGTCTTATGTGACAGATGGGTTTGTTGCTGGAATGCTCATCACCGTAACGGGAACAGCTCTTAATGATGGCGTGTATCGAGTCGAGTCGGTTTTGCCTCAGACTCTGACGTTAAGCTCAGAAGAGTCATTGAGTGCAGAGACTGTCCTTTGCACCATATTAGGAGTTGAGACCTGCGTTGATGGGTACGAGAAGTGGCCCTATCAAAACGTAAGGAAGCCGGGCAGCGGATTCGGAGATGCGGGTACCACGATAGGTGGCTTTCCTAAGCCTTGGCCAACGTTCTCAGGCTTCACAGTGACATGCAATGCGTTTGTACCAGATGCGGTTCCTGGTGTTGATGAGTACGACTGGTACATCTCGCAAAGAACAGAGAACCCTGCTGCTCAGCCTCTGACTATCTATCCGGTGATTGGAGGCAGCTCGACTCTTGTCGTCGAGCCCAAGGCTGATAACTTCGGCAAGTTGGTAAATGACACAATAACTCCAGATGACCTAATCAAGATATTCAGGAACTGTCACTTTTACGTGATTAGAAAGTCAGACAGGGCAATCCAGTGGATTGACATGTTAAGGGCGCAGGTGGCAAATACACCATGACCTACACTTACGTCGACCAGTCTGTTGATTACGCGGATGTGCTTTCTAGCACAGCGGAGGATGGAGAAGTCCGATGCAAGCTAGGCGATAGTGTTAGTTCAGAGGGCATTGCTCCAGACTGTGTTGTGTGGGGTACAGATGGTTTTGTTTCTAGGCCCAATGACCCGGATGAGAACGGTGCTGCTCAGGCTTTCTACATTAACGACGGCAATGAGCTGACCGTTCTTGGGACGCAGGATAACCGCTACGCGGACAAAGTTGCGACCTTATCTGCCGGTGACAGAGCGATTGTTAGCAACTCTGCAGCAAGGTTTTTCCTGAAGAAAGAAAAGGACGGCTTGGTGCTTTACACTGAGAGCAAGCCGAATGGCGGCGAGGCCATGATCTTCGATATGGACGGGGAGAAAGGCGAAGTGTTTCTTGGCTGTGCAGGCAGCTGGATCAAGATGAGCAACGATGAGATCCAGATTGGGGCAGCAGGCGGTGCCACCATCGTGACCATCGACAAGAACGGTGTTCAGATTAACGGTGCGTCTTTTGTTTGTGCAACTGCATCAGGTACCCTTGGAGTACTAGGCGCTGTGGCACCTCCAATAGGAGCCAGCTCGATTCTCTATGGTCCGACAGGTGTTGCAGGTGTGGCATCGACTAGCTGGGTGGTTGTCCCATGAGCAATTGCAAGATTCCATTCTTCAAGCTTCCAGCGATCCCCATACCGCCGCCGCTTCCAATCCCTAACATCAACATTAAGTTGCCGTCGCTACCGGCCATCCCAGGGATATCGATTAAGATCCCAAGCTTGACGTTGCCGTCAATTCCCATACCGCCGCCGCTTCCAATCCCTAACATCAACATCAAGTTGCCTTCGCTACCGGCCATCCCAGGGATATCGATTAAGATCCCAAGCTTGACGTTGCCTGCTATCCCAATACCACCGCCTTTGCCGTTCGTATTGCCAAGCTTTTCACTATCACTACCTTCCATCCCTTGCCCGTTGGACTAAGCCATGGCTCTTGTTGCTGGAACAGTTACTATTGCCGACAACGGCACTGAGACGAAGACGCCAAACAGCCTGGCAGAAGCTATCTATGACAGCTTCATAAGCAACTACAAGGATGACACCGGGTTTCAGCTTCCACCGGCTGGAGAGGATGCGCCAGTTAAAAAAGGCTTTGCCACTCTGGCGACAAGAATATCGGAAGCTGTGATTGATTACTTGGTAGCAAACACTGAGGTGACTACACAGGTCCAGGTTGGCCCGCTAACCGCAGGTCTTCAGAAGATACCACCGGCAGTCTTGGCAAACCTGACTCCGGCGCTACCTGCTCCTGTTTTTACAGATGCAAATAACTCATTGGTTCCCGTTACGCTAGACAACCAGACTGGAACAGGAACAATCGCCTGATGCCTTACTCCACGGGTCCATACAACAAGTTCACATCTCTCCCTGTTCCTCCTCGGCCTGAGATTCACTCGGCCAGGAACATAAACTTTACGACCCTGCAGTTTACTGTGAATGGCGTGACAGGCGGCTTCGATAGCATGCCACCCACGGTTCAGCGTGTGATTATGCTTGTCATGTTCAACACAGAGACCCCTAGGTTCAACACAGAGAGAGACCGCAATGCTCTCGACCAGTCCATAAGAACAGCTTTGGAAGATTTAACCAAACCACCGGGGCCTCTTATCACAATCAAGGAAATAACCATCGAGCGAGACGAAGCCGGAAGTGCTTTCCGAAGAGTGGTTTTCCGTGACAACACCCTAAACACTGGCATCGACACAACAATACAGTTGAAATAATGGCAATTCCCAGCGTAAACAACAGTGCCTATCCCACACCCGAAGAGATACTTAACCAGTATCTGAGCGATGTCCGTTATGGATACGAGAGGATTGGCGTTGTTGCCAACGTATCAAAGGGCAGTGAGCCTTACATTCGTGGCCAAGCTCTAGCCAACCGAATTTCCATTGCGATTCAGAACAACAAGCTTGCTCTTGCTGATGTCTCCCCGCTGGATGCGACAGGCGATGCTCTCGTAGAGCTAGCTGGAGTTTTCGGTGTAAGCAAGCGGCCTGCGTCTTCAGCATCTGGAAACGTGAATGTTGAGGTGATTGGGACCGGAGCTGTCACAATACCTGCGAGCTTCACATGCACATCTGCATCTGGCATTCAATATCAGACAACGGGATCATTCACTGTCAGCGATGGTGGCAGTGTCGAAGTTCAAGCAGTTTCTGCTGGCATTGATACCGAGCAGGTATCTGGAGCTGTCCTTACGTGGGACAGCGCTGCCATCGGCGCCCTTGGTCAGAACTGCACTGTTGACCTAGGAGGAATCGACGGAGGCTCAGACGAAGACACCGAAGAGGTGTTGCGAAGAAGGCTCATCCAGCGGCTTTCTTTCCCCGAGGTGGGTGGAAACACAGCGCAGGTTGTTTCGTTCGCTGAGGAGTCTACCAGCGCCGCTCAGGCAGCATTCGTGTACGCAGCCGTGCGCGGTCCTGCAAGCTACGACGTAGCAGTGACATCGACATCTGCTGACCGCTCTCTGAGTGCAGCAAACTTGTCTATTGTCACCAACAACATCTTGGCCAACATGCCAGGCTCAGCTGACTTGAACGTCACCAGCGTCGATGCAGAGCAGCTTGATGTTGTGCTCAACTGTGCTTTGCCTTTGCCTGTAAATGCAGGCGGTGCAGGTGGTGGATGGAAAGATGCAGTTCCCTGGCCAAGCAGCAAAGACGGCGCGCTTTACGCGCAGGTGATTGCTAAGCCACCTGGGTTCCCCAACGTGATTACGGTAAACTCAACCGCTTTGGACCCGCCCTTGGTTGGCCAGAGGTTTGCCATCTGGGACTACGTAAACAGCAAGATGCTCCTATTCACTGTCCTTTCCGTGGCAGGTATCCCAGGCGCTTGGGAGATTACACGCACGAACGACAGTGACCCCTTCACCAGCGTAGAGATTGGGTCCTACTGCTCAGCGGACTGTGTAAACCTGTCGACGTATGCGACGCAGTTTACGGACTCGATAGCTCTTCTGGGGCCAGGCCAAAAGACAGTTAGCCCCGACATCCTTCCTCGCGCGAAGCGCCAGCCAGGACCTGACTTCACATTCCCAACCGACTTAACGAACGCAACGCTAAACAATGTCCTGTCTCAAAACGATGAGATGCTGGATTTGGCCTACGCAGCTCGTTACGAGACTGGTACAACTACGACCAGACTTTCGCCTTCGATTCCGCTGACTACGGCGGACCCACCGAAGGTACTGACAATGAAGTATTTTGCAATTAGGGCTCAGGTCTAATGATACCCAAGACGATCACGAACTACGGCGGACCAAAGATAGACGCCCAGCCTGTTTCCAACCCGGAGACGCAGATTGCAGCAAACGAGTTCAACCGGGCCATCGAAGATACCGCCCAGATGACTCGAACAGCTTACAGAGCGATTGTTCAGTGGACTACGGTAACAGCCGTTCCTCCACCAGATGTTCCCGTTCCTGCGGGCACAATCCAGGTTCGAACTGTGTGGGGGAACGGCAATGCCCAGAAGCCTTCGATTAAAAAGGTTTCAGCCGCCGGCATCTACACAGTGACTTTCCCTTCAACCTTTACGGATGACATCGGGTTCATTGAAACCGTCAGCTTCTTTGACTGCCATGTGTCGGTTAGAAGCTCAAACCCAGCAGACGAAGTTCTAGGTAGGGTTTTGGTTGTAGCTGGAAACGTCATTAGCGTCGCTGTCTACAGCCCGGTTGGAACGTTGGAAGATGTGGGCAACGTTGGCCTCACACCTCTTACTGTCACGGCTTGGATGGTCTGATGGCGATTGGTCTAGGACGAACGACCCCCTTCCCCTTCAGCTTAGGAGGAGGAGACTCGACTGTTGAGCAAGAGCAACAGGCGATACTGGGTGCGTTGGAGCCTGGCTTTGACATTAGTGAAGAGTCCGGTCTCTACTGGGAGGCATACGCAGAGGCGGTCATCGTAGGCATCATTTGGAACAGCAGCATAAGGCTGTCTAATCAGATGATTCCTCTGAAGATGCTGGAGAACCTTCCGACATGGGAAGAGTCATGCACTCTTCGTCCATACGAATCACAGACGGACATTGACCGTCGCAAGAGATTGAACGCAAAGCTACGAGGTCTGATCGGCAATGCAATCGGAGACCTTTCAGACGCAAGCGCAAACGTGCTCGGCACTTACTTTGTTGAGCTTCGGCAGGTTACGGCTGCAAACCAGATCACTTACTGGCCTGGTGTGAACCCTGGACCGCCTGGCTACGAGTGGAGCAGCAATAGAGCTGTAGTTGCAATCGAGGTCGACAACTCGACACTCAACAACAACGCTCTGAACGACCTGATTGATGCGACTATTATTCAGCTGGATGCGATGGCTCCTGCCTGGATGGACTTTAGAATAGGAATTGGTACGAGCTTTATCGTGAACCAAGGGATTGTAGGACAGAATTTGGTATGACGTTTTCAAGAGCAAAGCCCGCTGGCTGGACAGATGATATCGACACGATCACAGCTGCTCAGGTAAACCAGATTGATACCAACCAATCTCGAGCTCTAGATGGCACCGCAGGCGGAACCTACTCGCCTGTTCCACCGCTCAATATCAATGGTCTAACAGCAACCACCATTGGCGTGTTCACCAGGGGACCCCTGGCACAACACCCGATGCGGTTCGACACGACTACGATTCTAGATACTGCTCTGCCCCAGATTTTAGACACGCAACCGGTAGACATTTTTTACATCGACACCTGGGGGTCGTTTGCTAACTCACTAGATTTAATACTAGGAATTGGTAGTTCGGCTATTGGACCAATTCGCGGGCAGGTTATTACAATCGCTGTTCCAATTGCGAACGGAAACACAATCACTTTCTATGTAGAGGGTAGTTACCCAGGAGCACCTTTCGCTACAATACAAGGAGTATACTCTTTCCAGGCAGGTGGCTCGCCACTCTACGCAAAGTTCATCTACGATGGCTCGACTTGGCGAAGTCTTGAATTCAGTGGAGACGTCTCAGGCTAATGGCTGTCACGACGACACCTGATTACCCGGTAGCAGGCTCAGAGGTCACTCTGGGCCTGTCTGCTACCACGGGCACGGTATTCGGATTTGAGATCCAATCTGTTCCGTCCAAAAGCACGATCACTTCGGGGCTTTTGTTGCGAGGTGTCGAAGAGCTTGCAACCCCTCCGACCAATGCGGTTGAGGCTGCTGGTACTGAGATCAGCCCAGGCGTCAGTATCCTGTCGAACACCTTCACACCAGACGTCGCAGGCGAGTACACGATTGTTGGATACGACATTCGGCAAATCCTGGGTTTTCCGGCCTTCCCCGGTGACCCGTCAGGTGAGACTCGGTACGAGCTTGTTGGAACACAAGTAACCACCATTCAGGTTGGTCAGCTTATCGAGCTTCCCATCATCACCATCCGGGGAGATGGGGCCAACCTTCAGATCAACTGCAACGAAACAACCGTGCGAGCTGCGACGCTTACAGCCTTCGCCAACGACAAGAGCAGGTCTGCCTCTCTGACAACTGCAGTGCAGGGTGCTATCAACGCACTGGTTGGGGTGCCAATTGCTACGCTGGGCACGCCCCTTCAAGCTGCGGTCAACGACCTGCGAGACAACTTCAACAACCACATAGCTAACATTGCGGTACCCTTTCTTCCTGCAACGCAGAACTGGCATCAAGACGGAACCGTCGCGTCACCTGACACAGTCAACACCGTGTTCTTGGACAAGTGCGATTCAATGGAGGGAGCAGTCATTCTTCTGAATAAAATCAGAGGAAAGATGCTGGACCACTTCTTGAACAGCTCTTCCAGCAGCCCGAATTGGCACCACCCAACAGGAAGAGACAACGCT